>ERZ857922.4-NODE-4-length-286785-cov-14.753050_pt1 | contig 286785 bp, 241 predicted proteins | sample MGYA00519579_ERZ857922 | MGnify/ENA primary metagenome ERZ857922 (study PRJEB31778, sample SAMEA3449375) | human gut metagenome | biome: human gut; feature: human-associated habitat; material: faeces | place: United Kingdom | collected 2010/2012 ... | reverse complement strand
AGGTGGTTAGAGCGCACGCCTGATAAGCGTGAGGTCGGTGGTTCGAGTCCACTTGAGCCCACCAAGCTGCGAAAGCAGCGAGGGCGAAACGGCGAGAAACACATAAGCCATAAGGCAGAGTGTGACTCGGAGTAGAGCCCGGAATTGCACCTTGAAAACTGAACAAAGATAGAGAAGGCAAAATGGTAATTAAAGGGTAACCATGTGAGAGATCATATGGACTACAAAAAGATTATCGTCGAGAAACAACCCAAAGAACCAAGAGAATCGCACGCAAAGGCGAAAGCTAAAGCGTGATAATGGTCAAGCTACAAAGAGCGCAAGGGGAATGCCTTGGCACCAGGAGCCGACGAAGGACGCAGCAATCTGCGAAAAGCCACGGGGAGCCGAAAGCAGGCATCGATCCGTGGATGTCCGAATGGGGAAACCCGGCTGAGTGAAGCTCAGTCAGCGTACACTGAATCCATAGGTGTGCGTGGGGAACCGCCTGAACTGAAACATCTAAGTAGGGCGAGGAAAAGAAATCAACCGAGATTCCGCAAGTAGTGGCGAGCGAACGCGGAAGAGGCCAAACCGGCTGTAGAAATATGGCCGGGGTAAGGACAGCAAAATGTATGTTGGACCCTAGCAGAAGGGCATGGGACGGCCCACCACAGAGAGTGATAGTCTCGTATGCGAAAGGGAAAAACAGCAGGCTGTATCCAGAGTACCACTGGACACGTGAAACCCGGTGGGAATATGGGGGGACCACCCTCCAAGCCTAAATACTCCCTGGTGACCGATAGTGAAGAGTACTGTGAAGGAAAGGTGAAAAGAACCCCGGGAGGGGAGTGAAAAGAACCTGAAACCTTGTGCTTACAAGCACACAGAGCACGTCAAGGTGTGATGTGGTACCTTTTGTAGAATGGTCCGGCGAGTGAATGTAACGAGCAAGGTTAAGCACTTTAGGTGTGGAGCCGAAGCGAAAGCAAGTCTGAAAAGGGCGAGAAGTTCGTTGTATTCGACCCGAAACCGGGTGACCTAGCCATGTCCAGGCTGAAGTGAAGGTAAAACTTCATGGAGGGCCGAACCCACTCCCGTTGAAATGGTAGGGGATGAGGTGTGGCTAGCGGAGAAATTCCAATCGAACCCGGAGATAGCTGGTTCTCTCCGAAATAGCTTTAGGGCTAGCCTCGACTGAACATTACCGGAGGTAAAGCACTGAATGGGCTAGGGGCCGAGAGGTTACTGAACCCTATCAAACTAAGAATGCCGGATAATGATAGTCGGGAGTCAGACAGTGTGAGATAAGTTTCATTGTCGAAAGGGAAACAGCCCAGACCCACAGCTAAGGTCCCAAAGTATCGTTAAGTGGAAAAGGATGTGGAACTGCCCAGACAACCAGGATGTTGGCTCAGAAGCAGCCATACATTCAAAGAGTGCGTAATAGCTCACTGGTCGAGTGGTTCTGCGCCGAAAATTTAACGGGGCTAAACGATACACCGAAGCTTGGGATGCAGCATTGGCTGCATGGTAGGAGAGCGTTCTGTACGGGGTGAAGTCATAGCGGAAGCGGTGGTGGACTGTACAGAAGAGAGAATGCCGGAATGAGTAGCGAGATTTATGTGAGAATCATAAAGGCCGAAAGACTAAGGATTTAGAAGGAAGGTTCGTCCGCTTCTAGTTAGCCGGGAGCTAAGGCGAGGCCGAAAGGCGTAGTCGATGCACATACGGTGGAGATTCCGTAGCCGCCTCTTAATTTAAGCAAAGGGACACTTTCAAAGGGAATGACCCGGGCGTTGGTAGCCCCGGGCGAAAGGGACCGAAATTAGAGTAGGGAAGCATTTCTGGAGGAAGGCGAGAAAAGCTTTGCGGATAGAGAGAGGCGCCCGTACCGCAAACCGACACAGGTAGTCAGGAAGAGGATTCTAAGGCCAACGGGAGAAGGGTAGTTAAGGAACTCGGCAAATTGACCCCGTAACTTCGGAATAAGGGGTGCTCCTGAAAAGGAGCCGCAGTGAATAGGCCCAGGCGACTGTTTATCAAAAACACAGCTCTCTGCTAAATCGAAAGATGAAGTATAGGGGGTGACACCTGCCCGGTGCTGGAAGGTTAAGAGGAAGGGTGCAAGCTCTGAATTGAAGCCCCAGTAAACGGCGGCCGTAACTATAACGGTCCTAAGGTAGCGAAATTCCTTGTCGGGTAAGTTCCGACCCGCACGAATGGTGTAACGATCTGGGCACTGTCTCAACTACCCACCCGGCGAAATTGTAGTACCGGTGAAGATGCCGGTTACCTGCGGCAAGACGGAAAGACCCCATGGAGCTTTACTGTAGCCTGATATTGGGTTTCGGTATTCTATGTACAGGATAGGCGGGAGACTGGGAACCGATGGCGTCAGCTGTCGGGGAGTCACCCTTGGGATACCGCTCTTAGAGTACTGGAATTCTAACCTGCGGCCGTGAATCCGGCCGGGGGACATTGTCAGGTGGGCAGTTTGACTGGGGCGGTCGCCTCCAAAAAGGTAACGGAGGCGCTCAAAGGTTCGTTCAGCACGGACGGAAATCGTGCATTGAGTGTAAACGCATAAACGAGCCTAACTGCGAGACCGACGGGTCGAGCAGTAACGAAAGTTGGAGTTAGTGATCCGGCGGTATGTGAGTGGAAATGCCGTCGCTCAACGGATAAAAGCTACCCTGGGGATAACAGGCTGATCTCCCCCAAGAGTCCACATCGACGGGGAGGTTTGGCACCTCGATGTCGGCTCATCACATCCTGGGGCTGAATTCGGTCCCAAGGGTTCGGCTGTTCGCCGATTAAAGTGGTACGCGAGCTGGGTTCAGAACGTCGTGAGACAGTTCGGTCCCTATCTGTCGTGGGCGCAGGATATTTGAGGAGCTCTGTCCTTAGTACGAGAGGACCGGGATGGACGCACCGCTGGTGCACCAGTTGTCACGCCAGTGGCACAGCTGGGCAGCTAAGTGCGGAAAGGATAAACGCTGAAAGCATCTAAGCGTGAAGCCACCTCCAAGATAAGATATCCCACAGCGTAAGCTGGTAAGACCCCTCAAGGACTATGAGGTTGATAGGCTGCATGTGTAAGTGTTGTGAGACATTGAGCTTGGCAGTACTAATAGGTCGAGGGCTTGACCATGCGAATGGTTCAAGGGTAAATGTGTGTTTAACACGCGATGGTTTTTTCGATTGCCTCTCTTCTCCTTTGTTCAGTTTTCAGGGCGCAAAAATTTTATTATAACACATTTATGCCGTTCGGTTTTTATCCGAACGGCTGTTTTTTATGATTAGGCATTTATCATTTGCTGTGCTCTATTTTCTAGAGTTAATAGGAGAGATTTGCTTACTGAAATATAAAACCAATTCGCCATCCTCCATCTCTGCAAATAAAAACTTTGTAAATCCTAAGTGTAAGTAGATGGCAAGCGTTCGGGTTTCCTTTGCCTCAACGCCTATTGTCAGCCTTGATAGATGATTCCGTATTGCAAACTGCTCCATTTCCTGCATTAATTTAGAAATATGGCCTTGTCCTTCATATCTCTTTTGAATTCGCAAAGCATTGATGTTTGCAATTTTTTCCCCATCACATAATACTTTTCTGCCTGCAATTGCACTGCACGCAGGTGATAATAGTAATGTGCCCTCCCCGATTGCAACATCATTATGCAGGATTAGAAAAGTTGCCGCTTTTCCTGACCGGTTATTTTCGATAAACTCTTTTTTCCAATCAATCCAGCGTTTATCGTTCCCGTTCTCTGCAATGTTTCGATTCCAGAGGGATTCTAGCTCCGATTCGGTTGCCCGCTGATACAACATAAGGAATCCCCTTTCAAGCGCTTGTGTTTTTGTTGGTTTAACGAATTTAATATTATAACAAATTGGGGAAAAGCGCAAGCGCCCAATGAACGGAACGATATTTTTACGCCATCCTACCAGCACGTTATAAGATTTTGGATGAATTTTTGTATCGGTATAGGCAATAACCTTAATGACAGATCTAAAAATAATCAACAAATATTGACAAATAAAATGGATTATCTATAATGAAGGAAGGGATTATTGTGAATCCTTTTTTGGTCTTGATGATAACAGGCTTTTACCGGGCATACGATCAATTGACAGAAGAACATAATTGGAGAATTAAATAATTTTTTGGAGGCGCGTATGAGTTTTCGGTCAGTAGCCCAAAATATTCTGATTCTATCCGCACTTCTCATTGGCGGATTAGCGTGCGGATTTGAAGCGATTTATGAAATTAAACAGGGCGGCAAGTGGCGCATCTGGAAGAATATATCGATTGGCTTACTCACGGTTTATGCCGCGTTGGTCGTCATGCTGACGATGCATTGAATCGCTATCTTATAAAAAGCTTTGTGTTACAGAAAACCCGGCAGGCCGGATGCATCGTTGCATTCTGCGCCTGCCGGGTTCTTTTATGGAGCCAATTACAGTTCATGCGCCAACGGAAACCGTACCTGGAACACCGTGCCCTTCTCCACCACGCTATCCACGCTGATGTCGCCGCCGTAGAGCTGCACGATATGCTTGACAATCGAGAGGCCGAGTCCGGTGCCGCCCAATTCCCTGGAACGGCCCTTATCCACGCGATAGAACCGCTCGAAGATACGCGGCAGGCTTTCCTGTGGGATGCCGAGGCCTGTATCCTCCACCTTAATGACCGCCATGCCGCGCGCAGCCTGCGTGGAGACGGTAACGCTTCCGCCCGGGCGATTATATTTGACGGCATTTTGGATGAGGTTTGTAAAGAGCTGAACGATCCGATCTGGGTCTGCTCGAATGGTGAGCTCTGGCGTGAGCTCAGAGGAAAAGGCGATTTGCCGCTCCTGCGCCATGGGGGAAAGGTGCTCGAGCGCCTCCTGTGCGATCTCTGATACATCTGTACATTGGGTTTCCGGCGCTTTTTGCAAATTGTTTTCGATTCGGGAAAGCTCTAAAAGATCATCGATTAGACGCTGCAAGCGATCCGCCTCAATGCCGATAATTTCATAGAATTTCGCCCGCGTCTGCGCATCCCTCTTTTCATCCTGAAGAAGCTCTACATAACCACGGATGGAGGTTAACGGCGTCTTCAGCTCGTGCGTGACATTGGCGACGAATTCCCGGCGCATCTCTTCCAACTGATGGAGCTTGGTCACATCCCGCACCACAGCGAGCGCGCTTTTCGGCGCATAACTAAGCTTGGCGGCATAGAGTTGGAGCACGCAAGGGGCAGGGGCAGAGAACGTAATCTCTTTGGAGAGATCGTGGCCTGTTTCAATCGCTTCATCCATTGCCTGCTGGAGATAACGGTAATTTGTGCCGCATTCGGAAAGGGAAGTTGCACCTTCCGGGGCGGGGCCGAGCAGATTTCCCGCCCGGCTGGTCAGCAAAATGAGCTGATTATTTTCAATGGAAACAACGCCTTCATCCAGGCCCTGCAAAATGGCACGCAGCCGTTCGTTGCTTAAACGCAATTCGTCGCTCGTGTCGCTTAGCTCCTGTGTAACGGAGTTGAGCGCAGTGCTCAATTCGCTTAACTCGCCTTTTGGCTGTGCACGCTGGGAAAGATCCCCTGCGGCGATCCGGTTTGCAATGGTGGTTAAATCAGATACAGGCTTGACAGAACGCGCCGCCCAGATGCGGGAGAGGAGGAATGCAATGACAATCCCCGCCACAAGGCCAATGCAGGCATACAAACCCAGCAGCAGTGCAGAGTGCCAAACGCTCGTCAGCGGCATGGCCGCCCGGTAAACGATGCCGTTGGAGGCATAAGCCGCATAGGAATAGAGAATGGAGGTGGATTCGCTTTTGCGCGTGTGAAATCCCCACCCCTCAGAACGCGCCTTCTGCACCTCGGGGCGGTCTGAATGGATTTGGCCGAGTGTCGAATCCGGCCCGCTGTCCGCAACTACACGGCCATCCGGGCCGAGGATCGTAATGCGGATGTCCAGTCCGCTGCCGGAGAGAGCACCGGCGCAGCGATCTGAAAAGTCATCGGGGTTTTCCAGCAGGGATTCGCCCTGCGCGCTGAGGATCAGCAGGATGCTTTTCAGCTGTGTTTGCGTTTGGTGTAGGTTATACCGCTGAACAAGGGGCATAGAAAGCAGAAAAGCCGCGATCAGGCTGACCACGGCAGACACGGTAAATAGGCGGATCAGATGCTTTTTCATGGCGTTCCTCCAAGAAGCGGTCAGCGATTATCCTCTGCGAAACAATAGCCCACACCGCGCACGGTTAGGATATATTGAGGATGATCCGGTTCATCCTCAATTTTTTGGCGCAGGTAGCGGATGTGGACGTCTACTGTGCGGGTATCGCCGAAAAATTCTGTTTTCCAAACGCGCTCCAGCAGCATTTCACGCGTGAGCACGCGGCCGGGTTTTTTCATCAGCTCATAGAGCAGATCAAATTCCCGCAGGGAAAGGGCGACTGGCGTTCCACTTTTGGTGAGCTGATGGCGGGCAAGATCAATGGTGAAAACGCCCCGCGTCATGCTTTCTTCCGGACCGCGCAGGTATTCCACGCGCCGTAGGAGCGCCTTGACGCGCGCGGCAAGCTCTTTTACGCTGAAGGGTTTTGTTAGATAGTCGTCCGCACCGAATTCCAGGCCGAATACGCGGTCGCCCTCGTCGCTGCGGGCGGTAAGCAGCAGGATGGGCAGATGCCGCTGCGCCGGATTCTCCCGAATGCTATGGCAAACGCTCAATCCGTCCGGCGGTGGCATCATCCAATCAAGCACCAGCGCATCCGGCATTCGTTGCTGCATGGCATATAGCACTTCGCTGCCGGAAGCAAATTCCTGTGTTTCAAAGCCCGCATCCTGAAGCCCAAAGGCGGCAAGCTGGCGGATATTAACTTCATCATCTACGATATAAACCAATGGCATAAAGATACCCTCTTTCAAGTTGGGGTGACTAAAAAGCTGGGATGCAATTTGAATGCGTCAGGGGATTTGTGTCAAGCCTGAGCAGTGGAGCGAGGGGCTATTGCCCAGCCGCTTTTTACGGAATATACAAGGCGATCGCCTTGCTGTAGATTGAATTCGGAAGCCTTCTGCCCCGGAATACGGATTTGGCAAAAGCCGCCCGCACGGGAGAGCACTTGGGCATGCATCAACTTGCCCTGCGCCCATTGCGCATCCACAACAAAATTTCCCCTCGCCACAAGCCCTTGAAACGAGCCGTCCGGCCATGCCTCTGGCAGAGCAGGCAGAAGATCAATGACGCCTGCATGGCTTTGCAGGAGCATTTCGGCCACACCTGCCGTGCCGCCGAAGTTGCCGTCGATTTGGAAGGGGGGATGTGTATCCCACAGATTCGGCAGCGTGCCGAAGCGCAATAGATCGCCGTATAGTTTATGTGCACGGTTGCCCTCCCCTGTGCGGGCCCAGAGGTTAATGCGGTGTGCCATCGCCCATCCGGTGGATTTATCGCCGCGGCGGTTGAGCGTGACCTTTGCAGCCGCTATCCACTCCGGCGTTTCTCTTGTGATGCAAGAGCCGGGATATAGGCCGACCAAATGCGAGATGTGGCGGTGATGTGATTCACCAATCTCGCCGTATTTTCGTTCTTCACGGAATTCTTTCACCTGGCCGGAGGAACCGATTTGGACGGGGTCAAGCCTTGGAAGCTGCTCGCGGAGGGTTTGAATCAAAGGGGGGGTCAGCCCCAGCTCGCATGCTGCCGCAATGGTGTTTTTATGGTTTTCCCAAACCATTTGTTGATCGAAGGCGCAGCCAACGGTTCGATAATAATCGTTATTTTTTCGCTGCTCCGGCGAGGCGGAGGCAGCCACAAGCAGATGGCCGTTTTGCTCTTCTAGTGTTTTGGAAAGAAAGCTTGCCATGCCATATAAAATGGGATAGACCTGCTCCAACACACGGCGGTCCATCGTGAACGCATAAGCGTCCCAGAGGAGCATGGAGGTAAAGGCGCCTGTGCCCGGGCCGGAATGCTTGCTTGCGCCCTCAATTGTATAAAGCCATGCGCCCGTGCCGATCGTCCAACCGTTTTGACCGGGCGCCTCCAGGCGGCTTGGGTGTAGAATCCCAATGTATTCATCTGCCTTGCGCTCCGCCAAGGGGAGATAAGCGCGGTTATACTCTGCATAGGCAGTGAACATCTCAGCTAAATTGGTGGAAAATGCGGGCCAGTAATTCATTTGCACGTTGATATTATGCCAGTAGCCACAGCTCCACGGTGGATTGTCGTGGCAATTCCACGTGCCTTGCAAATTGGCGGGAGGTGTTCCCGCGCGGGAAGAGGCGATCAGGAGATAGCGGCCATATTGAAAATAGAGCTCCTCTAAATAACGCGCCTGCACATCCTGTTTGGGGGGCAGGTGCAGGCGGCTGCGAAGCCGTTGTTCCTTGGCATAGCGCCGATAACGCTGTAAAAGAAGATCCGTAGGAAGCTGCGATTCACCTCCGAAATCCACTGCCGCACGGTTAAAATATTGCGTATAATCCGTAAGGTGGCGCCTGTATAGCGCATCATACGGCTTTTCGCAGGCGGCTTTCAAAATCGCTGTGATCTGCTCATGTGGGTGCGGATAAGGCGCGAGCTTTTTCGCCCGGTCTTCCTCTAGAAAGACACGGCTTTCCATCTGATAATTGGTGCCGAGCGCGATCAGGAGGAGGGCAGAATCGGCGCCCTCAACCCGGAGTAATGCCTGCTCTCCGTTCGCATCCGTCTGAACGGAGAGGGCTCCCCCCTGCGGAAGCACTCGAAATTGCCCTTCAAACAGAATATTGTAATAATGCATCCTCCCGGAGAGAAGGAGCGTATCCCCATGCGCTGTGATTGATCCACTTTTGCCCGCCTGATCGCCTTCTTTCAGGCTATAATCCCGCACAAAGGGAATTGTGGGGCGCAGGGTAAAGGAAAGGGCGGCGGGCTTGGAGGCGGTCAAGTAGACTACCATGACCCGATCTGGATAGCTGGTAAAATATGTGCGCTCGTAGTGAACGCCCGCGCAATCGTATTTTACATAGGCAAAGGCCTCGTTGAGAAGCAGGCCTCGCTCATAGTTTTCTACCGTTGTATGCCCAAAGTCCAGATACGTTTCGGAAAAGTTGTTGAGCCCACCGATGCCATAAGGATTGGATAGCGATTTTTCCGTTAGTTGGATGCGCTCCGTGTCGGTGCGTCCAAATACATTTGCGCCGAAATAGCCGTTTCCGAGTGGGAGAGACCATTTTTCCCAGGCTTCCGCTTCGCTCATTCGATCCGCAAGGGCAGGGGATTGGTACCATAAGCGATAGGGCTTCACACTGCCACCTCGTTTTCTGATTCATAGATAATGATCAACCATATTTTGTCAAACACGCACGGCTTTCAATGCTTCCAAGTTTCAAAGCTGCACAGCTTGAAACTTTACAACCTGTTTGAAGCTATTTTATCATAAACCGAGGGCAATGCAATGCGTTTTTTGCGGATTTATTTTTCTGTGGGAGTTGCACCCTGGTTGAGATCCGGGTGCTCGCCTGTTTCAATGAAGATCGTCCATTCTGCAATATTGGTAGCGTGGTCGGCAATCCGTTCGATATATTTAGCAATAAACATATAATCCGCTCCACGCGGTACCACCACGGGCTGCCCCTCAATAGCGGCGCAGATTTCGAGAATTGTGCGGGAAAAGAGTGCATCCACTTCATCGTCGCGGTCGCACACTTCATAGGAGAGCGCGATATCGTGCGATACAAAGGCGGAGAGGGCATCGTCAAACATGCTTCGTGCGCGTTCCAGCATTTCCCCCAGGTGCACAGGCGGCCGCGCGCCTTCGCTTAGGGGAGCAAGCGCGCGCAGGATCTCGCAGGTATCGCAGCATTGATCGGAGATGCGCTCCATATCGGTCACAATCTTCAATGCGGCCGTGATTGTGCGCAGGTCGCGTGCCAATGGCTGTTGCAGAGCAATGATGTTAACGCAGCTGTCTTCAATCCGGCGCTCCATGGTGTTCACGGTTTCTTCCCGCCGTGCGACTGCGGCGGCGGTTTCCGGATTTGGCTGGCGCAGCATCTGGAGTGTGTCAGCGATAATCGTATCAATGAGATGCCCCAGATCAACAAGGCTGCCTTTAAGATCGCTCATTTCATGTTCAAACAGGTTCCTAGGCATAATTTTAGCTCCTTTCTGAATGTTAGCCAAACCGCCCGGTGATATAATCCTCCGTGCGCTTATCCTGCGGCATGCTGAACATTGCCGGCGTTGCGTCGTATTCCACGATTTCCCCCAACAGAAAAAAGGCGGTACGGTCGCTGATGCGAGCGGCCTGCTGCATGTTGTGCGTGACGATAACGACGGTGTATTTCTTCTTTAGCTCCGCCATCAGATCTTCGATCTTGGTGGTGGAGATGGGGTCAAGGGCGCTGGTTGGCTCATCCATGAGCAAGATATCCGGCTCTACTGCCAGCGCGCGGGCAATGCAAAGGCGTTGATGTTGGCCACCGGAGAGGCCGAGCGCAGATTTTTTGAGCCGGTCTTTCACCTCGTCCCAGAGTGCAGCCTCCCGCAGGGAGCGCTCCACAATCTCGTCGAGCTCGTGCTTTTTTTTGACGCCGTGCACGCGCGGACCGTATGCAATATTATCATAGACGGACATAGGGAAGGGATTTGGCTTTTGAAAAACCATACCCGCCCGCCGGCGCAGGAGCGTCACGTCTGTCTGCGGGGCATAGATATCCTCTCCGTCAATGAAAACGCCGCCGGTAATTTTGCAGCCTTCAACAAGGTCGTTCATACGATTAAGCGTCTTCAGACAGGTGGATTTTCCGCATCCGGAAGGGCCGATGAAAGCTGTGATTTCCTTTTCCGGGATTTCCATCGAAAGGCCCTTGAGCGCATGAAAATCTCCGTAATATAAGTGAAGGTCGCGCAGAGCGATTTTTGGGTTGCTCATTGTGTTTCTGCTCCTTTCAGAATCGGTTGCGGGCTTTTTAGCCCTGCTTCTTACGCAGCGCCCGCGCAAAGATGCCCGCGAGCCGGTTGAGGAGGAAAACCAGGATCAGCAGCACCGCTGCTGTGGCATAGGGGACGGAAATCGGATCGCGCGCCTCCATCGCCGAGGTGTAAAGGAAGAGGGAGAGCGTGCAGCCTTGGCCCATGATATGACCGAAGAGTTCCTCTGGCAGGCGAAATCCTGATACGCCCACCGTGAAAAGAAGCGCGGCTGTTTCGCCAACGATCCGCCCCATGGCGAGCACGATGGCAGTGGCAATGCCGGGCATGGCGCAGGGCAGCAAGATGGAAAAAATGACGCGCAGCTTTGACGCGCCCAGCGCCATCGCACCTTCCAAATAACCCTGCGGAACTGCAATGAGCGCTTCCTCTGTGGTGCGCACAATCGTGGGGAGGATGCAGATGGCCATGGTCAGGCATCCCGCCAGGATGCTGTATTGCAACTGAAAGCTGATGCAAAAAACTGCGTAACCAAACAAGCCGAAAATGATGGATGGGATGCCGGAGAGTACCTCGGTTGCAAAACGGATTGCTTTCACAAGCCGGCCCTTTTTGGCATACTGCGTCAGATATACCGCGCAACATACGCCAATCGGGACGGCAATGAGCAGCGTTATGGCCACAACATAAATCGTGTTGATGATCATGGGGAGGATACCTTTGCTGCCCGTCCGGCTGGCGGAATAGGTGCTTGAAAGGAACTCCCAGGAAATATGAGGCAGGCCGTTCCATAGGATGTGGCCGAGAATTGCGGCGAGAACCGCAACCGTGCAAAAGGCGCAAAGATAAATCAGCGTGCGCAGGGCGGCATCTTTCACACGGAATCGCCGGCGCGCAAGAGAATGGGGGGGAGCGAGAGCAGCAGGATTTGACACATTTTTATGTTTCACCTTCACCCACTCCTTTCTTGGAAACCCAGGTAAACACCACATTGATGATCATCAGGAAAAAAAACAGTACGAGCCCAATGCCAAACAGGGCTTGTTTGTGCAGGCCGGTCGCATAGCCCATCTCAAAGGCGATGCCTGAGGTCAGCGGCCGCACCGCGCCGAATAGATGTGGAAAGGATACCGTGTTACCTGCCACCATGATGATTGCCATCGTTTCGCCGATGGCCCGGCCCACGCCGAGGATCACGCCCGCCAGGATGCCGGATTTGGCGGCGGGGATCTGCACCTTGAAGATCGTGCCGATCTGTGTGTTGCCCAACGCGAGGGACGCCTCTTTGTATGAGGGAGGGACTGCCTCCAATGCATTCTGCGCCACGTTGATGATTGTGGGCAAAATCATCATGGCAAGAATCAGGATAACGGCCAGCAGGCTATCCCCATTGGTCCGACCGGGAAACAGCGCCCGCAGGCCGGGCACGATCACCCGCATGCCGAAAAAACCGAAGATGACGGAGGGAATGCCTGCGAGCAGTTCTACCGCTGGGCGGACAATACCACGCAGCCAGCGGGGTGCAAGCTCCGCGAGGAATACTGCGGTTAGCAGGCCGACCGGAACCCCAAGCAGGACGGCTCCCACTGTGCCGAAAACGGAGGTGAGCACCATATAGGCAATCCCATAGGAAGGCTGCTCTGCCGTGGGGCTCCAATCGGTAGAGAAAAGAAAATCCTTTAAGCCGATTTGGTAAATGGCCGGGGCGCCCTGTAGCACCATATAGATGCAGATGAAAGCAACCGCGCCGATCGAGACGCAGGCCGCCGCCAAAAAAACAGATTTTGCAAAGCTCTGCACACCGGCGGAGAGCAGGCTCAGCGCCGCGGCAAACAGGGGAAGGGCCAACGCCAAAAAAAAGCCCGATTGCATGGATAAATGAATATTATCCACACCCACAGCTGCTACGCGCTCCTGTAAGGAGGCGCTGCCGGAGAGCAGCATGACGGCGCAGAGCGCCCCCGCCGCATAGGCGCCGCCTGCTGCCGAGGCTTTTTTCAGCACGAGCAACACCCCGCCACCGATGCAGCCGGCAAGCACGCCCGCGAGGGCTAGCCGCAGCGAAAGGGGCAGGGGGATAACGGAATCGTTAACACGCAGCGAGGCGGTCAGCAGCTGATAGCCATTGAGTGAGTAGGATAAATTATTAAAAACACCATGAAAAACGGGAAGAAATAGCACGCCTGTAGCAGCGCTGCCAAGGCAGAGCGCCGCTATACGCAGAAAAAGGGCTTGCCTGCGCCTTGTCTCGCTGTGGCGCAGGCTATTCAAATTCTGGCAATCCATTCGTTCACCTCAATTGTAATGCCGGGAGAAACGAATGGAATCAGAGACTAATCCGTCTTTTTCTGCGAAAACATCCATTCCACCCATGGCTCATGTAAATAAAAAGGGCAAAACATTGCATGCCCAAAACGCTTCCATCGGGTATAGCGCAACATTTGCCCGCCGGCATTGCGCACGCTCTCCACCATGCCGTCGGTGGAGGAGACGGGAACGATGTGGTCGTTTGTGCTGTGTCCCGTCCAAATAGGCGTTTTAGTAATTCGTGCAAAGGCTTCGTCATCCGGGTAAAAATCACCCGCCATCAGCGGAATGGCAGCCGCATAACGATCCGGGTGTAGATACAGCTGATTCCAGCAGCCCTGCCCACCCGCTGAAATGCCAGTGAGATAGACCTGTTTCTGCTCGATTGGATATCGTTCAAGCAGAAGCGCCCACAGCCTGTCCCAGATGCCGGGAAAGCCGTGAACACCGTTATCGTCATAATTTTTCGTATGCCACTGATAAGGCGTCGGCAGCGATGGGATCAGGAGAATGCACTCCCCCCGCTTCCCCGCGCGGGCAAGCGCCCACTGCATGGAAAAAGAAGCGGTCACCGGTTTCACACAGCTTCGGCCGCCGCCACCTGCTCCATGTAGGAAAATAAGCAATGGAAGCGATTGACCATCGCTGTTGCGGGGAACGCGAATGACGAAGGGGAGACTGAACCGCATATCAACATCATAATAAATCCAACGCTCGAATTCACGCGGCAGAAAGTGGGAATCCTCCCGTATCAGGCCGCGCGGCTTTTGCTCCTTCTGACAGCATCGATCGGTTTCCGTCCGCAATTTCGTCAGCAGGAGCGCTTCCTCCTTGGCCCACTGATACTGCTGCGGAGAGGCGCATTGATAAAATGGGAGTAATTCCGGAACAAGCCCTTCTTTGGTCAGGCAGTAGAGCCTGCCGTCGTGATCGGCCGGAAAGACGCTTCCGGTGGCCAAGCGTGCTAACTCCCCGAGTTGATCCTGTTGCAGCGTCAGCAGGGCGACATATTGCGATGGATTCCAAAGCGCGCATTGAAATTGCTCCTGAACGGTAAAATGATGAAGCGACTCATATGGCAAGCACTTTTCGTTGACATAGACAGAATATGCCCCTTTTCTAGGCAGCATGGCACGTTTGATACGCGGTTTCATAGGAATTCCCCCTTTTTCATAAACACCCGCTTTTTAAATACTCTAGCATATTTGGGTGGAAAAAGCGAGTTCTGCCCGCACATCCCGAAACGCCCCGCAGAAATGTGGCAGCGGCTTTGTGCCGGCGTTTCGGTTTGTGCTGGCATGACTTGGTTATCAAGGGGATTTTATAAAAAGGGCGGGCAAATAAAATACCGAAGGCGCGTTTAGCTGTTGTTTGGCACAGCGCCGTTCTCCTCAATGATCTTCTGGCCTTCCTGGCTGTTGGCAAATTCGAGGAAAGCTTTCGCAAGTGCATTGGTGGTGCCCTTCTTCGTAATCATGAGGAAGGGGCGTTGAACCTTGTAGGTGCCGTCCTTAACGGTAGATTCACTGGGGCTGACGCCTTCCACCTGAAGTGCTTTGACCGTATCGTCCACTGCGCTCAGGCTAATGTATGCAATGGCGTTTTCATTGCCTGCGACAGCCTGCTTGGCAGCTCCGGTAGAGTTATAAACATTGGCATATTGGCATTTGCCTTCCACTGCTTCACCTTTTACTTGAATGATTTCCTCAAACGCGCCACGGGTGCCGGAGCCCTCTTCGCGGCCAACGACTACAATTTTGGCATCCGCCCCGCCAACATCCTTCCAGTTGGTGATCTCACCGGTATAGATTTTGCCGATTTGCTCCTGTGTCAGCCCAGTTACTGTGTTTTTGGGGTTGACAGCCATAGCGATACCATCGAAGGCGATAGTGTAGATATCAAAATCATCCGGGTTTTCACTGCTTTTTACGTCACGGGAAAGAAGGCCTATCTGCGCCGTGCCGGCAGAGACAGAGGTAGGTCCCTCGCCGGATCCGTTGCCGCCCACTGTGACGGTCACGCCTTGGTTTTTCTCCATGAACCTTTCGCCAAGCGCGTTGGAAATCTCTGCCATGGAGGTGGAGCCGTTGAGGTTCAGCGTCCCGCTGAGCACAGCGGCATTTGATTGCCCGGAAACGCCTTGCCCTTCCACCGGATCATTCGAGCAGCCTGCGGCAAGCGCCATAGTGCCCACGAGGGCGGCGCATGCGACGAACGCAATCCATTTTCTTTTCATCTTTCGTTGCTCCTTTGTTGGATACTTTTTGGTGCATCTGTATCATAAGGCATGTATGTTAAAATGGCGTTAAAACGAGCTTATACTCTGTTTAAACCTAAAAAAGCCCGCTGCGGGCTATCGCAGCGAGCTTTTTTGTGTGAAGTGGGGCGCGGTTTACACCGCTTGTGGATACGTAAATTCCTTTATCCGAGCGGCATAAAGGAAAGCTCAAACTCCAAGCTTTCTTTTGCGGAGATGATGAAGTTTTTCCATGGCTCCGGACCGCAGCTGTTGCTGCCTGCGCCGCGCGTAAATCCGTCGATTGTAACGGCGGTCGTATGCTCGTCGTACAGATCCTCGCGGTGGGCGGCCTTTTGCAGGAGCTTTTGGGTATAATGGTGAATGTTGAAGGTGAAATCCTTCTCCTGTCGGAAAATCATCCATCCGGCGCCGTCGCAGTCGGTCAGTTTTAGCCATCGCGTGCCGGTATGGTTCCCGTTATCCTGCGGGCGGATATAATCTTCATGCATCGAAGCAACATCGGCTTCAAAAACGCCCATGATGGACTGAGCCTTGAAATCAGGCAGGTTCTCCTTTTCGCCCAGCCCGTAATAGGTGACGCTGCGAAAGGCCTCCGGCATTTCAAAAAACACGCCGAACCGCGCAAGCTCCCTCTTCAGCTTTTTATCAGAGGGGGCGCTAAGCCTTGCGCGCAGGGTAAACATACCGTTAGAGGCGAAGGTATATATTAGCTCCACGCGGAAGAGATTTCGGCCCTTTGCACGCAATTGGAGCGTTGTTTCGACCGTCACATGGTCGTTTGGTTGCTCCGCACCTTTGGGCACCAGCGTATCCGCCTTTGTGCGCAAGGAGAGTAATTCGGCTTCATAGCAGTGATAGCCCGATTTTTCCCAACTCTTGCGGATGTTCATATCATTGTCGATCGGCGCGCGGTAGATGTTTGGGAAGAAGCCCTTTTCGCCGGAGGCAGGAGCGGGGTTCAGCAAATCCTTGCCTTTATAGGCAAAGCGCCTCATGCGGCCGGTTTGTTTATCAAACGACGCCTCGCCCCCATCAAAGTGAATGGTAAAGAAGCCGCCTTCTTCTTGCGCATGGAGCTCTCTGCCTGCGGGGAAGGCCAACGGTAGCTTGTTTGCCCGCAACAGGCAAAGCTGTTCGCGAGCAAGCATTTCGCCCAGTTCATTATAGTAGGCCAAATTCATAAACCAATCGTTGCCCGCCGAGGGGCTTGCGTGGCGAATTTGAACCGTTTCGTCGCTCTGCGGCGCGGCGGAGAGATGCAGCTCCCCGTTTTCTACTACGGTTCCGTTTTTCAGCAGCTCCCAGCGCACGGTCAGATAGTCTGCCGTGCGGAAATAATTCAGGTTGGTAAAGGTATATTTCCCTTCGCCGGATACGCGGGCGCGCACAGGGCGATAAATTGCCTGCATTTCATATGCGCCGGTGTGCGGCGTGCGGTCTGGATAGACCAATCCGTCCACACAGAAGTTGCTGTCATGAATAAATTCGCCGTGATCTCCGCCATAGGTATAGCGATATTTTGCCCCCTCCGGGTTCAAAACGGCATGATCCGCCCACTCCCAAATGCAGCCGCCCATCAGCCGGTCGCTGGAGAGCACGGCATCCCAATATTCCGCGAGGCCGCCAGGGCCAACCCCCATGGCGTGCGCATATTCACACATAAAGAAAGGCTTTTCGCCCAGCTTCTTTTTCTCACGGCGTTCGCCTACTTCACGCACATGGTCGATATGCGGATACATTTCGGAGATCACATCGTATGCAAGGCGTCTGGTGCGGATCACGCCTTCGTAATGCACCGGAATCTCCGGGCAGACGTGATGCAGGTATTCGCAGCAGGCATCCTGATTCTTCCAGCCTCCCGCCTCGTTGCCCAGTGACCAGAGCACGATACAGGGATGGTTGCGGTCGCGCAGATACATGCGCCGGACGCGGTCGAGGTAATGCTGGAGCCACTTTTTATGATTACTGATTCGGTTTGGCCAGTAGATCGGATCGCAGCAGGTGCCATGCGTTTCGATATCAGCCTCATCTACCACATAGAGCCCATAAAGATCACACAGGGTTAAAAACATGGGGTCCGGCGGATAGTGGGAGGTACGCACGGCGTTTACATTGAGGCTTTTCATCAGCGTTACGTCGCGTAAAAGATCCTCTGCATCCATCACATAGCCCTTCAGGGAAGTATCGTGGTGATTGACTCCCTTCAGCTTGATCGCCTTGCCGTTTAAGGTGAAAACGTCTTTTTTAATAGTAATGCTGCGGAAGCCTGTATAGTTGCGCAGGCTTTCCACTGGCTGGCCGTCTTTTTTTAATGTAATATAGGTTTCATATACCGTGGGGATTTCCGCGCTCCACTCCCGCACGGCAAGGTCCTGGAAGGAGAAGGCGGTAGATTGCTGTGCCGTTACCTCCTGTGTAGAAACCATGCTGTCGCCCGCCATGATCGTAATCTGAACAGTGTGCCCGGCAGGATTGCCGGCAAGCTCCACCTTTCCGGAAAGGGAATAGGTGTTCCCGGTTTTCTTCGTTTTGATCTGATAATCGTTGAGGCAGGTAGCCGCGCGGCGGGAAAGCAGCACATCGCGGAAAATGCCGTTTTCACGGAACATATCCTGGCATTCCAGATAGGTCCCGTTGGAATATTTAAAGACGACGGCGACCAGCTCGTTTTCCCCTTCCCGCAGGAAAGGCTGCACATCAAATTCAGCAGAGTTATGCGCGCCCTCGCTGTAGCCCACATATTGGCCGTTTATGTAAACGTCGAGGGAAGAGATGACGCCGAGGAAGGTCAGAATAGATTGATCGCTCAGCGTTTCGAGCGAGAAGATTTTGCGATAAACGCCCACGGGGATATCCGTCGGGATTTTCGGTGGCTTGCAGGGGAATTGATAACGCTGATTAACATAGAATGGCGGCTCATAGCCTGTGCGTTGCCAATCGGATGGCACTTGAATACGGTCGAAGGCTTCTACGTCGGTGTCGAGCGGCTGTGGCAATTTCGATACCTTGTCGTAATAGTGAAAATCCCACTCTCCGGATAGGACAGTCACCAGGTCACTTTTGTAGCGCTCCTCTAAACAAGAGGTGGCGGCGAGCGTCTCACGGTTGGAATAGGGAATGAAATAGGCGCGCCCTTCGCATTTGTTCACCTCAAAGAGGGGAAATTTTTTATAATTTTCCCGATTGATGACGTATTTCATATGGCCTCCTGATTTTTCAATAAGATTAAAATCATACTAGCATATCTGGCAGGGCTTTTCAATCTAAACTTCTGGTCGGATTCAAAATTTACAGAATGAACTGTCAATCTTTGCGATGTTTTGACATTTATTTTGTATAAATTTAATAAAAAACACAAACGTATTTTGCTTAAAGAACTATAACAACGAAACGTTTATGGTATACTATACCCCGTATGAAAATGCTGCCTGTCGGATGGAGAATGCAGGCAGCGGTCGGAAAACGGAAGCGCCGCTTTCACAAGGGGGAAAGGCCCTTCCAACGGAAGCTGGGGCTCCGTGCAAAAAGGAGGAGAATCATGAAGAAACATCTGAAAAGTACGCTGGCCATTCTTTTGGCGGTTGTGCTCATTGCGGTGGCTGTGCCGTTCGGCGCGTTCGCGCGCACGGTGGAAACAGCGCCGGTCACGTTTGGCGTGATGTCGGATACGCACTATTATCCGCGCTCACTCATGCCAGCGGATGGCGATGAGCAGGGTTGGGAGACGTTCAACGAGTTTTGCCGGGTCAAGGGCAAACAGTTCCCGCAGACCGGCGGGCTCATAGACGCAGCCCTTGCCGCGATGGCACAGGACGTGAAGGATAAAGGGCTGAAATATGTCCTCATTCCGGGCGACCTGACGAAAGACAGCGAGACAGAAGCGCACAAGGGCATTGCGGCAAAGCTTGAGCAGTTTGAAAAGGATACGGGCGCACAGGTGCTCGTCATCAACGGCAACCATGATATTAATAACTATGACGCCGCCTCTTTCACTTCCGGCAAAGAGGTGAAGGATCAGAGCCTTGTCACCTCGCCGAAGCAGTTTAAGGAGATTTATCAAAATCTTGGCTATGACCTGGCGGAAAAAGATGGCTCTCTCTATACACCGCCCAAGGGGAAAGAGGCCAACGGGCTTTCTTACGCGGTCAGCCTGGAGGGCGGCTATCGCCTGATTGCGATGGACGGCGGCAAATACAGCCCGGATAATATGGATCCCGACCACTCCGGAGGGCATGAAACGGGCGGCAATTACTCCGACGATTTTCTTGAGTGGGTGCTCGACCAGTGCGCTCAGGCCCGGGCAAAGGGCGAGACGATCATCGGCTTAACGCATTTCAGCCTGGTGCCCCACATGTGGCTGGAGGCGACGATTGCGCAGGATTTCTGCCTGGATAACTATCAGAACGTGGCAGAAGCGCTGGCGGACGCGGGCATGCACTATGTATTTACCGGCCACATGCACCAAAACGATATTGCTAAGGCGGTGTCCGACAACGGCGAAACGATCTATGATATCCAAACAAATTCCCTCTCGGGCTACCCGAATTTTTTCCGTGAGGCGCGGTTTGACAATACAAAGGGAGAAAATCAGCTTTCCCTTGAGGTTAACACCTATCCAGTAGATAGGGTGCAGAAGGTGGATACGGATCCGCACAATGCAAATCAGACGGTTGTTCTTCGCCCGGCGGATGGGAACTACCGCTATGAGCTGGATGGGGAGACCTATCCAAATTATCAGGAGTATTCCTACGCATTTTCCAACTGCAAGGGCAATTCGATCGATTTTATCACCACCATGGCGAGCGGTTTCCTTGCGAGCGGGTTGGATACAATATCGGCCGCAGGCGGGCTGATGAACCTGCTGAAAAACAACGGCATTGATCTTGAGGGAATTCTCAAGGGCTTCCTGGGCGACGGCGTGAGCATTCTCGGCTACGATATTTTCACAGTAAAAAATGTGATGGCGTTTCTGGAAGATCTCTTTGGCCAGATCGAGAACAAATACCTGAAGGATCCGCAGCAGACGATGGAGATTCTGAAAGGCTCCATTGAGAAGCTGGTCAACTTCAAGGTGGCGGATACGCCGCCGAGCGCAGATTATGCCAAACGGTATCATATCGGTGAAGGCAAAACCTATGGAACCCTGGGCGACCTTGTGCTCTGCGTAATGCACTCCTATACGGCTGGCGACGAAACCGGCGTAGCCTTCCGAAATGGCCACTATGTGGCGGCTGGCGATCAGCCGGATCAATTCGTCGCGCAGGCGTTGGAAGGCTTTGAAAACGGTGATACGGCGCAGCGGCTCATCGATGAGCTGATCGATATTTTGCTCAACGATCTAGTGCAGGGCGAGATTTTGCCGAGCTTGGAGTTCCGTATCAATGCCTTATTCCCGGATGGTTCCTTCGGCTCCCACACGGCGGACGCGCTCCAGATGTTGCTCAAGCTCGTCACGCAGGGCGACCCGAGCTACAAAAAGATCGTCGATTTCGCGTTCAAGCTTCTATCCGGGCTGAACATCATCCCCTATAATAGCATCAACGCAATTCTCGACCATTATATTGAAGAATACCTGACAGACAGCCAGATTGAATCCGTGGGCCACGAGGTTGCCTATATTGTGGATGATTTCTTTATCGACGATAACCCGGCAGAGCGGATGGACAGCACGGCGACGCTCCTTTATACTGGAAAAGTGCCGGTCGAGGCCACGGCGGAAAATTACCGCAGGCCGTCAAATATCGGCATGACCTTCGGCACGGATGCCGCGACAACGCGCAACATCAACTGGTATACCAAATGCACGGTGGACGGCGCGAAGGTGAAGCCTTACAACACGGATATCCAGATTGTTCCCTACAGTGAAAACCCGCAGTTTAGCAATCAGCTGCCCGCGGGCGTGAAGGTAAAGGCGAGCGAAGAGACCGCGAAGCTCCAGTTCCCTGGCATCGATATCGGCGTGTTTGGCCTGTTCCCGTATTATTTTGACGTAACGCGCCATATGGTAGAGATCACGGGCCTGAAGGCTGGGGAAAAATACTGCTTCCGCGTGGGCGACGCGGAGAAGGGCTGGTGGAGCGATGCAGGCGTGATTGAAACGGCTGACCGTTCCAACCAACTGACCTTCTTCCATATGAGCGACAGCCAATCCCAGAGCGAGCGTCAGTATAGCCGCTCTTGGGCGAAGGTGCTCGACACGGCATATAAAATGTATCCGGATGCGGATTTCATCATGCACACGGGAGACCATGTGGATAAGGGCGACAACGCAAACCAATGGCAGTGGCTCTTCAACACGGGCGCTGACCGCCTGATGAAAACCGTGCTCATGCCTACGGCGGGCAACCATGAGGCAAAGAGCGAATTTGCGATCGATCAGAATTTTATTCTGTCCAATGTGCCGAAGCAGGATACGTCGAGCGGCGTTTATTATTCTTTTGATTATAACAATGCGCACTTTATGGTGCTTAACACCAATAACCTCTCCGAAGAGCAGGGCCTGAGCAAGGATCAGATGGAATGGCTGAAACAGGATGCGGCGCAGAGCGACGCACAGTGGAAGATCGTGGCGCTGCACAAGGCTCCGTATTCCAACGGCTCGCACTTTGACGACGACGATGTGATCCAACTGCGCAAGGAGCTGAGCACCCTTATGCCGGAGCTTGGCATTGATGTGGTTTTGCAGGGGCATGACCATGTGTATCTGCGCACCGGCGTGATGAACAATAACGAGGTTGTCCAGACGAAAACCAAGACCGTTACCTACGGCGGGAGAAACTACACGGCGAAGCTTGACCCGACGGGCAGCATCTATGTCATCAGCGGCTGCTCCGGCGTAAAGACTTATGTGACGAAGGATCCGGCTGAGACCGACAAGCTCTTCCCGCGCGCCGAAAAGCTGGCGGATGCGAACGACCCGATCTTCTCCGCCTTCCAAATTGTTGGCGATACGCTCTATTTTGACGCATACACCGTAGGCGCGGACGGAACGAGCCGCATCGATTCCTTTGCAATCGAGAAGAAAACAGCGGATGTGCCGGATTCCAGCACGGATGTTTCAAAGCCTGATGAATCAACTACCGCGCCAGTCACAACCGATACCACCAAACCGGAGGATACGAAACAGCCGGATCAAACGCAAACGCCGGACACGGATCCGGCGGGTGATGTGACAGCGCCGACAACCACTGCGCCGGAGCATACACAGACAACGGCGCCGACCACCGCTGAGAACGCGGAGAACCCGCTGACGGGGGATGATACTTCCGCATTGCTCATTGCCGTTCCGGTAACTGCGCTCGCGGCGCTGGTGCTGGCGGAAACAATGCGGCGCAAAAAGACACGCGGCGAACAGTGAGCCTGATTTGAAGCATGGATAAAAATGGCCCGGCTTCCTGCTGAAGGGAGCCGGGCTAAATGTTTGATAACAGGGCGATCCAATAGAACTCGCTTGTTGCCGGGCAATGGCGGAAGCTGTTATTCCCCGTCGCCAAACGAAACGTCCATATCACGCGCCGTCTGAATCAGGCCGCAGGAGTCTGGCACGAATTTCAGCTTGCCCGCCACCTCCCCAAGCGGGACGGGCTTGATTTCTGCTCCCTTGACGGCGACCATAAAGCCGAATTTTTCTTCTTTCACAAGCCGCGCCGCCGCTGCGCCCAGGCGAGTGGAGAGCACGCGGTCGTAAGGGCAGGGGCTGCCGCCGCGCTGGATGTGGCCTGGCACACAGATGCGAATTTCCTGCCCGGTTTCCTTGCCCAGCTCATCCGCAAGCTCATAGGCCTTGGAGGGATAGGGGCTCTGGGCTGCCTTTGCTTTGCGCTCTTTTTTGCTCAGGGCGGCGTCCGCCACTGAGATTGCGCCCTCCGCTACGGCGATGATCGAAAAATTTTTGCCTTGCCGCTCTCTTTTCAACAGTGCTGCGGCAATTTTGTCCACAGAGTAGGGGATTTCCGGCAGCAGGATGATATCCGCGCCGCCCGCGATCCCGGCGTGCAGGGTCAGCCAGCCGACCTTGTGCCCCATGATCTCCACGACGAAGATGCGCCCGTGCGAGGTGGCGGTGGTGTGGATGCAGTCGATCACGTTGGTCGCCACATCTACCGCGCTCTGGAAGCCGAAGGTCATATCGGTGCCCCAGATATCGTTATCAATGGTTTTTGGCATAGTAACAATATGGAGCCCTTCTTCATGGAGCAGGTTCGCCGTTTTGTGCGTGCCGTTGCCGCCGAGAATGACAAGGGCGTCGAGCCTAAGCTTTTTGTAGTTTTTCTTCATGGCCTCGATTTTGTCTACGCTGCTGTCATCCGCCTTTTTGCGCATCAATTTGAACGGCTGGCGGGAGGTGCCGAGGATGGTGCCGCCACGGGTAAGGATGCCGGAAAAATCCTCCGGCTCCATCACCTTGTGATCGTCTTCAATTAAGCCGCGGTAGCCGTCGGCGAAGCCGTAAATCTCCACGTCGCCGTCAAATTCATGGTAGAGTGCTTTTGCAAGGCCGCGCAGGGCAGGGTTGAGGCCCTGGCAGTCGCCGCCGCTCGTGAGCATGCCAATTCGTTTCATCAGTTCCGCTTCCTTTCTACTGCTTTGATGGGGCGCTTTCCCCGTCCGCCTTCAAGCAAGGGAGAAAGCGCGTGTTTTCCGATTGTTCCGCCAGATAGGCTTGTTCCCGCTCCTGGGAAAGCTTTAAAAAAGCTGACTGAGAGTCCATCGGATGCTTCCCACGGCGTGGCGCCATCCGGTAGAGTGCATCCGGCCCTTGGATGCGGGAATTGACAGTATCCTCCAGCTGCATCGCAAGCACTGCTTCGAGGCGCATCCGGATTTTTGCCTCCTCCACGGGAAACAGAAGCTCCACGCGGCGGTCAAGGTTGCGGGGCATCAGATCCGCGCTGCCGAGATAGAGCAGCGGATCGCCGCCGTTTTCAAAGCGGAAGATGCGGCTATGCTCGAGAAACCGGCCGACAATGGAGCGCACGGATATATGCTCGCTGACGCCTTCCACACCTGGCACCAAGGAGCAGATGCCACGCACAATCAGGTGGATTTCCACGCCTGCCTGGGATGCTTTGTACAGCCTCTCAATGATCTCATAATCGAGCAAGGAATTCACCTTGATTAGGATGCCGGAGGGCTTGCCATCAAGTGCATTCTGCGTTTCTTTTTCGATACGTTCATAGAAAAAGGGGCGCAGGTCGTCCGGCGCGGTGATGAATTTTTGGTATTGCGGCGGACGGGAGTAACCGGTCAGCAGGTTAAAGAGCAGGGAGGCATCAGCTCCATATTCCTCACGGCAGGTAAATAGCCCCATATCCGTATAGAGCTTTGCGGTGCTGTCATTATAGTTACCAGTGCCTAGGTGGAGGTATCGGCGGATCCCGTCTTTATCTTGGCGGACAATGAGCAGGATTTTGCAGTGCGTTTTAAGGCCTGCAAGGCCGTAGATGACGTGGCAGCCCGCCTGCTCCAGCTTTTTGGCCCAGTTGATATTGTTCTCTTCGTCAAAGCGAGCCTTAAGCTCGACCAAAACGGTAACTTGCTTGCCGTTTTCCGCCGCGCGCATCAATGCCCGCACAATGGGTGAGTTGCCGCTCACGCGGTAAAGCGTTTGCTTGATCGCCAACACGTTAGGGTCCTCGGCAGCATCGGCCAAAAATTTGATCACACAGCCGAAGCTTTCATAGGGATGGTGAACGAATCGATCACGCGCACGGATCGCGGCAAAGAGATCCTCTTCACAGCCGAAGAAATCAGCGGGAAAAGCGGGCATAACCGGCGCAAGGCGCAAGGCGGCATGGCCTTTGACCATGGATGCAAGCTTTGACCATGCCGTTAGATCGAGCGGCCCCGCGCAGGGGTAGACGTCCGCCTCCCGCACATCGAGCGCACCAATTAAAAAGCGGCGCGTTTCTTCATCGCATTTGGTATGGATTTCCAGCCGCACCGGGCGGCCGCGTTTGCGCTTTTTGATGGATTTCTGAATTTCTTGCAGCAGGTCCTCTGCCTCCTCATCGATGCTCAGATCGGCATTGCGCGTAATGCGGAACAAGGATACGGCCTTGACCTCATGCGTTTCAAGGAGTTTCGGAAGGTAGGCGATGATAACCTCCTCCAGAAGGATGAAAGATTGCTTTTTTTCGTTTGGAACCGCAATGAATCGAGGAAGGATCGATGGAACCTGGACGACGGCAAAATGCGTTTCTTTCCCCTTTTTTAGCCGCACCGCCAGATTCAACGAGCGGTTTGCAAGCAGCGGAAAAGGGCGACTCTGATCGACGGCAAGCGGAGTGAGAACCGGGAAAATCGTGTGTTCGAAATACCGCGCGATCTGTTTTTTTTGTTTTGCATCCAGCTCGTTGAAATGCACGAGCAGGATATCCTGCTTGCGTAGCATGGGGAGCAGCGAATGGCGTAGGCAATTATATTGCTTTTGGCAAAGGAAGTGCGCCTGCTCGCTGATTTGACGCAGTTGCGCGGCCGGGGATTGACCAATGGGATACGGCTTTTTCACGCCCATGCGCGCCTGCTCGCGCAGGCCTGCAACACGCACCATGAAAAATTCGTCGAGGTTAGAAGCGGTAATGGAAAGGAATTTCAGGCGTTCAAGCAGCGGATTCTCCTTTTCATACGCTTCCTCCAGCACACGCTCATTAAAGGCGAGCCAGCTCAGCTCCCGGTTGGTGTAGGGGATGTGCGCGCGTTTTACCTTTTTGTTGTTTTTTTCACCCATGGAGCCACCTCTTTCTGAAGCTTAAGAATAGTATATACCATCTTGCGGTAAAATAAAAACCTTATTTATTGTTATCCCTTCTTTCCGGCCGGCCATGCTTGCTCATCTGGGAAATTTCATTTATAATGAAACGAGACTGTCGAAAGGATGTGCCGCTATGAATCCGATTATCCACCAAAGGCCAGAGCCGATCTGCGAAACGCTTGCTCTGCTCTATCTTTCAGAAAACCTGGAGATCATGATTCGCCTGCTGGGGGCAATTGATAGCGAGGCTGGGGATGAGCTCGCCTTCTATCGGGAGCATGAGGGCCTGCATCGGAAATATGTGGCGGCATTCCGGGAGAAGGCCGTGCATGATGAATATTTTAACTTCTTTTTCCGTGATATGTGTGTAAACGATTATCTGATTATGATACTGCCGTTTTTAATGGATAAAAACCTGCCGTTTGATGCGGAGGAACGCTCAGAGGAGGCGTTGAGAAGGCTGCTTGAGGAAAGCTATCTTTTTATTTACAACAGCGGAGGCTACTTGGAGCGCATCAGCCAATGCGAGAGTAGCGATTTCAACGCTTATATAGAGGCGGGGATGAGTGGGGACGAGCTGCGCGCTGTGGCGGAGCGGCCGTCGCTGTATCTGACCGCGCTCGCCCGCCTGATCCGGGAAAACGTGCCTGTCATGGAGGATGCGTGGTCGCTGGTGCGGGAAGAGGCGCAAGCCTTTATCGCCTCGAGCTGGAGCTCAGCAGAGGAGTTTTTTTCAAAGGGCATTGTAGAGCGTGGGGCGAAGATTCGGCACATCTATCCACAGCTGAGCCTTTACACAACCTCCTTTTTCATTGACGACGCATATTATTATGGCATGTTTAACGTTGATGAGCGTCCAGAGGAAATAAGGAATGATGAAAAGCTATTTTTAACGGGCGCATGCAAGGCGATGAGCGACCCTACCCGCATGGAAATTCTGCTGCTGCTCAAACAACGCCCTTGTTATAATCGGGAGCTGGCGCAGGCGCTTGGGCTGACCCCCGCGACGATCATGCACCACACGGATATCCTTCTGCAAAATGGCCTGGCCGCCATGACAACGGATCGGGAGAATCAAAAACGTATCTACTTCAGCCTCGTTCCGGAAAAGCTCGAAAAAATGCGGGCAGTGTTTGTCAAGCTGTTTGATTTAAAATAATATTAGTTGACCATTAAATTATATTTGACATGTATCTTTCTATCTGCTATGATAAATGCAAAAGCAGGGAGGGAGATGCATTTTTTATGAAGCAGGAACTGCATGAGGAGAAGCGGCTTGTGGGCAAAGGGGAGATTGCCGCCTATAGCCTCGCGGGTGGTGGGCAGAACTTTTGCTATGCGCTGGTGACCGGGTATCTGATGTATTACTACATCAACGTTTTTGGCATCCATCCCCAAATCGTGAGCATCATGCTGCTTTTAGAGGGGATTTGGGATATTGTCAACAATCCGCTGGCGGGCTTTCTAATCGACCGTACGCGGACAAAATGGGGGAAGATGGTGCCCTATCTCCGCACGCTTTCTCTGCCTCTGGCAGCATGTACGGTGCTGCTGTTTTCCGGGCCGCTATTGCTCCGCGAGGCCTCTCCGACGGCGCCGTTAAAAGTGATTTTTATGTTTGTATCCTATTTCTTATGGGAACTGTGCTACACGATTACGGATGTATCCTATTGGGGGCTGTCTGCGGCGATCTCGCCGCATCCGGGGGACAGGCGGCGCGTGATGACCTCCATGAACGTAGCGATCAACGTCTGCTCCGCATTTCCCTATCTCCTGGTTCCGTTTCTGATGGATTATGCGGCGTCGCCTGGCTCCAGGCTCAGCATGTCGAATGTATTTTTTCTGTTTGGGATGATCGGCGGCGTTGTGGGAATCGGCCTGTTTTCTTTGGCAGGATTCTTTGTGAAGGAACGTGTCGAGCAATCCTCAAACCGCCCTGGCCTCCGCGAAAGTGCGGCGGAGTTGCTCCATAACTCTGCTCTGCGGTCAATTGTGCTATCCGGCTTGATCCTTTCGCTGAGCGGGATTGGATATGCCTTCATGAATTATTATTTCATCGATGTGCTGGGGTCTGCGAGCCTATCCGTTCTCTCGCAGATTCCTGCTGCGATTACGTGGCTGTTTTCCTATGCGCTCCTGCCGGTTATCAAAAAAAGGTTCAACAACCGGCAGTTCATGCTCTTGTGCCAGTGCGGCTTCGGGGCGATTTGGTTGTTTATTTATTTGATTGGCATCAAATATTATACTCGCCCGATTGTGGTTGTGCCCGCGATCATGGTTGGCCAATTCCTCTTTGGCCTGATTAGTTCGCCTTGTAATATTATCCTCAACGAGATGATGGCCGAGGCGACGGATTACTCGGAATGGCGCACGGGAAAGCGCAACGAGGGAGTTGGCTTTTCGATGAAAATTACAACGCAAAAAATTGGTAACACCGTCATCCAATCCATCAGCGCATGTTTGCTTTCAGCCATCGGCTATGTAACGCAGGAGGGCAATGCTCGTGTGCAGCAGACAGAGGTGGTGCAGAGACGGATTTTTACGATCTATACGCTGATTCCTGCGGTTGTTTACCTTTTAAGTGCGATTCCGTTTTTTACCTATGATTTGGTAGGTGAAAAAAGGGAGACGATGCTGCGGGAGCTGAAGCAGCGCCGTGCAGGCCGGATAGAACAGCCGGAAGAAGAGGATCAGGGCTGTTTTAGGGATGGGGAATATGAAAAATAATCCGTTTTGCATCACGGATGGACGTAAAACAAACTCGAGCCATCGCCTTTTTTATCAGGCGATGGCTCGAGTTTTAAAATTTGATTAATTTAATAAATATGATTTGTTTTTCATAAAATTTATGGTATTATAGAACAAACTCACCGTCGGCGCCAGGGGGTGATGCCCTCCATTCACGGTTCGTCTGGCGGATATGACATGGAAAGGGTGTGAAAAGGATTCTAACGTTTTATCAAATTACGGATTTGCATTTCTACGCCGCACAATCGCTCGGCGCATGCGGCCCGGAGTGGGAGCGCAGAGCAAAATACGATCAGAAATGCGTGGCGGAGAGCGAGGCGATCATCGACTGCGCATTTGAAAAGCTGATCGCAGACCGGGAGACGGAAATCGTCCTGATTAGCGGAGATCTTGTTTGTGATGGGGAAAAGGCAGGGCATCTGGAGCTGAAAAAGAAGCTCGACCGCTTAGCGGCAGGCGGAAAACGGGTTTTTGTGCTCACCGCAACACACGATATCCACCCGGAGCCAAAGGGCTATTCCGCAGAAAGAGGCGAATATATCACCGACGGCCTGTCAAAGCCTGAGCTGCTGGAGCTTTACTGGGATTTTGGGCCGAGGGATGCGCTATCCGTCCATGAGGCGAGCTTTTCCTATGTATCGCGCATTGCAGAGGGCTATCGGCTCTTTGTGCTCAACGATGATGGAAACGGCTTTGAAAACAACTTTTATGGCTATAGCAAGGCGCAGATGATATGGCTGCAAGAGCAGCTGCGCGTCGGCCGAGAGAGCGGAGACGTGCTGCTCGCAATGGGGCATCATCCCTTGCTGCCGCCAAGCCCGATCTATCCGGTCTTTTCCCCCGGAGAAATGCTCGCAAATGGGGAAACCGTTGCGCAGCTGCTTGCGGATTTCGGCGTGCGTTTCCTGTTCACGGGGCATACGCATATGCAGAATATCAGCTTCTATGAAAGCCCGCGGGGGAACCTCCTATTTGAAATTAACACGGCGAGCCTGATCGGTTACCCGAGCCCCATCCGCAAAATGACGCTGGACGGGCAATTGATGAAAATCGAGACGCAGCACATCGAGAATCCGGCCTTCGATATGGGTGGAAAGGCCTATCTCACATATAGCCGCGACCATTTTGAATTTATGCTGCGCGATATTTTTGATTCGCTCGCAAACGATTACGATCGGTTCTGTGAAATCTCCCCAAGCTTCAGTCTACCGCGAGAAACAGCCGAAAAACTGCGCGTACCGCTCCATGCATTGGGGAAGTTTCTCAGCCGGCTGACCTTTGAGAAGGCGGGCCGGATGCTGGGCTGTAAATCCAAAATTGCAAAAGAAATGGATTCTGTAAGGCTGTGCGATTTCCTCATCGCGGTGATCCGAAACCTCTATGGCGGTGATGAACCTTATGCGCCCGGCACGCCGGAGCATGATTCCTTTATGGCGCTTTATGGCAGGATTTCCCCGTTGCTGCACAGGCTGAAACCGGATGTGGATTTTAACTATGTGCTGGAAGGGGTTTTACACGATGCAGGTTTCTCTGACAATGATGCAGTGCTCGAAGTCCCCCGTTATATTCCGGAATAAGAGAGGAGAAGCGACCTGATGGAACGATATGTACCCAAAAAAGAATGGATGGCTTATGCGGTGGGCGCGCTCGGCCAGGGCATGGTTTATGCGATTATGAGCTCCTATATATCCGATTTTTATATGAATGTGCTCAAGCTCGCGCCGGTTTTTGTGCTCCTGCTGATGCTGCTTGCACGCGTTTGGGATGCGGTCAACGACCCGATCATGGGCTATATTGCCGACCGCGCGAACCCAAAGCGTGGAAAAATGCGCCCCTATCTACTGTATACTCCAATCCCGATAGCCATTCTGACGATCCTTCTGTTTTATGCGCCCAAGCTGTCTGGAACACAGTTGATGGTATATGCGGCGGTCACCTATGTTGCCTGGGGCATGATCTACACCGCATCCGACGTGCCGTTTTGGAGTCTGCCGAATGTGATGACGCCGGATCCTGCGGAGCGCGGCGAGATCATCAGCAAGGGCAAAACGGCGAATGGCGTAGGCTCGGCTGTGCCAATCGTATTTTTTATGGCCCTCGGGTTTATCTTGCCAAAATTCAACCTCAGCGGCACGGAGCTTGAAAAGACGAAATATATGACGATTGCGCTCATTTGCGCCATCCTCGGCAACATTTTGTTTGCGCGCGTTTATTTTAAAGCTAAGGAGCATATTGTGCTCCCCAACCCGCCAAAGCGGAAGAAAGGGGAGAAAACTGCCCTCCAGCTTATCCTCGGCTGTAAACCGTTGATGCTGACCGCGATCATGGGCATTTTATCCTCGGCCCGGTATATGTATCAGGCAGGCGCGGTTCATGTGGCGCGCTACAGCTTCTATATCGGCAAGGATTTAACCGGCTTGGTTGGCGCGGAGAAGGAAGCTGCCCTTCAGGGCAACATCAGCCTGGTTTCCACCGTTTTCCAGGTGGCAAGCGCGGTGGGCATGTTTGGGGCGATGCTGCTGATGCCGGCGTTGTTTAAAAAATTCAACTATAAGCAGCTGATTATTTCTACCTCTCTTGTGGGAGCGGCCTCCAGCATGGTAATCTGGTTTTTGGGATATGAGCGCTTCTGGCTGTGCATTCCGTTTTTTGTCATCTCTTGCATCCCGTTGGGCGCGATTAATGTTTGCCTCGGCGCAATGATCGGGGACTGCCTGGATTATATGGAATGGCAAACCGGCACGCGGCTTACAGGGATGGGCTCAGCGGTGCAGAGCTTTGTGAATAAGCTCGGAAACGCTCTCAGTACAAGCTTTATTATTGTGATGTATATGATTGTTAATCTGAATGTGGCGGATATCAGCGCCAATGTAACGGCAAATCCGCTTGCCATGAGCGCCACGGTTCGGTCAGGCATGTTCAGCCTGATTTCAATTATTCCGGCGGTTTCCCTTCTGCTGTGCACGATCCCGCTGTTTTTCTATGACCTGGTCGGCGAAAAGAAGGCGCGCGTCACCAGAGAGCTTGCTGAGCAGAGAAAAGAGAAGGGCGTCGTAATCCACTAACCATTTGCATTTAAAACGAGGAACAACTTAGAAAAGGGCTGTTGCAAAATGCTTTGCATTTTGCAACAGCCCTTTTAATTCTTCTATTAGCCAAATACTTTCACCGCAATCATCGCAGCACCCAGCACCACCAGCACGATGCCCGTAATCCGGTTGAGCATTTTGGGGCTCGCCTTGTTGGCAAACAGGGCGGCCACACGCGCACCAGCTAGGGTGGCCGCAATGCAAACGCTCAATGCGAGCGGGTCGGGCATGCCGCCGATCGCCACATGGGAAAGCGCTCCGGTGAGCGCGGTAAACGTCATGATAAACACGCTGGTGCCGACCGCTGTTTTTAATTCGTACCCCAGCACACTTGTGAGAATTAACAGCAACATCATGCCGCCGCCAGCGCCGATAAACCCACAGATAAAGCCGATCAACACGCCGCAAAAAATGGATTCGACCGCCTTACGGCCGGTGCTTTTGGCGGAAAGCGCCGCCTTTGTGGTCATAACGGGCCTCACAATAAACTTAACGCCGAGCAATGTCGTCATAAAAACGGAAAAGCCGCCCATTGTGCTGTTTGGCACGAGGGAGGCGATATAACTGCCTACCAATGTGAATATTAACACGGAGCAGAGCATAATAAGGCCGTTTTTAATATCTAAATTTTTATGTTTCCCATAAGTATAGGCGGAGATCGCCGAGGCGAGCACATCGGAGGCGAGCGCGATGGCAACCGCTTCATAAGCAGGCACGTTTAAAAACGTAATCAGCATCGGCGAAATGACCGCAGCGGCAGAAAGCCCTGCCAAACCGGTGCCAACGCCGGCTCCGAGCCCGGCAATGAGATAGATAAGCAATTTAACCGCCATTTTGATAATCCTCTCTGATGTTGCGGGCCATTTTGCGGAAAGCGGCCTTTACGGTTTCCAGCTCATCTACTGGAATGCCGCGATAGATCGTGTTGAAAAAGTCCTGCTGCATCTGTTGAGCCTCTCGGACGGCCGGCATGGCCTCGGATTGCAGCTTCAAGTGGATTAAGCGGCGGTCGCGTTGATCTTGCTCACCCTTGAGATAACCCCTGCTGAAGAGGGAATCAACGGATTTGCAGACATGGGATTTCGAAAGCGCACGGTATTCGACGATATCCCGCGAGGTATCATAGGGCTGGTTGTTCGCAAGGAATAAGAGAATATCAATTTCATTTTTGGTGAGATGATATTTGTTGCTGATCTCTTTGCATCGATTTTCATAGAGGTGTTTGATCATTTTGCCGGTCTGGATGAGGCGAACGACATCCCGCATATGGGAACACTCCTTTATAGTTCACTATTCAACGGTACATTTTTAAACTATTATTGCAGATACACGGAAAAAAGTCAAGCGGATCAGACGGAAAGAGGGCAAAAAAGGACTGTTACAAAATGAAATATTTTGCAACAGTCCCGCTCATTCTGCGTATATTCATGCATGATGCAATGCGCTCTGGGATGCGTTCTCAATAGCGCCGCTTGGATTAGGGCTGATATCCCCGAAGCTGTTCGAAAACCTCTGCGCAGTCCTCGCTGTGGATGACCAGCGTGACAGGCTTCGAAAGATCCAGACTAAAAATGCCCATGATGGATTTGGCGTTTACCGTATAGCGCCCGGAAACAAGATCTGTATCGAATGGATAGCGGGAAACAAGCTCTACAAAGGCTTTAACGCGTTCAATGGAATCGAGCCGGAGGGTTATTTTATGCATGATGGGAACCATCCTTTCTTTGTAAGGAGCCTTTCAGCCAGCTCCTCATCCCTATCGGATTGCCTGTTCGTTTTCGTGATCAAATAGATAAAGCTTATTGGTATCAATTGCGAGCTGGAGATCGTCGCCGGACTGAATTTGCGCGCGCGAGGGTGTGCGTGCGGTGAGCTTTTGGCCGCCTGCCTCCAGGTGAAGATATATTTCTGATCCCATCATTTCGGCCAGCTCCACATGCGCGATGAATTTTGCATCGGCGGCGGCAAGGCCTAAAAAAGAATCTTCTGTGTGCAAATCCTCTGGGCGCAGGCCGAGAATGATTTGTTTGCCCCCATATTCCCGGAGTGGCGCGTGTGAGGATAGGGACGAGGGCACACGGATGCGGCATTCGCCGAAGTGGAGAAAGACCGCTTCGCCGTCTAGGATAACGTCCGCATTGATGAAATTCATTTGCGGAGAGCCGATAAAGCCCGCCACAAAAAGATTTTCAGGGCTGTGGTAAAGCGCCTGCGGGGTGTCTACCTGCTGGATGATACCGTCTTTCATGACGACGATGCGGTCGGCCATCGTCATTGCCTCTGTCTGATCATGCGTGACATATACAAAGGTGGTTTCCAGTTGCTTGTGTAGGCGGATGATTTCTGTGCGCATCTGGGTGCGCAGCTTTGCATCCAGGTTGGAGAGGGGCTCGTCAAGCAGAAAAACAGAGGGATTGCGCACCATGGCCCGGCCGAGTGCAACACGCTGCCGCTGGCCGCCGGAGAGGGCGCGCGGCTTGCGGTTGAGGTATTCCTCAATGCCAAGTGTTTGGGCGGCCTCATGCACTTTGCGGTCGATTTCAGCGCGCGGCGTTTTGCGCAGCATGAGCCCGAACGCCATATTTTTATAGACTGTCATATGCGGATATAATGCGTAGTTTTGAAAAACCATCGCAATGTCCCGATCCTTCGGCGCCACATTGTTGACCTTTTTTTCACCGATGTAAAGCTCCCCCGCTGTTATCTCTTCCAGCCCGGCGATCATTCGCAGCGTGGTGGATTTGCCGCAGCCTGAGGGCCCGACGAGGATGATGAATTCCTTGTCATGGATTTCGAGATCCAAGCCCGGGATGACCGTTACCTTGTTATCATACGTTTTTACAATATTTTTCAGCGTGATGCTTGCCATGGAGCAGTCCTCCTGTCTATGATGCGTGTCGGTATTTTTCAAGGGTAGTATTGCCGCGAAATGCGCTCGGCAATCGTAAAAGCGGCTGGTCTATAAAAATTTTGTTTAAATAGCGCTTTGTCTCCACATAATAGGGATGTTCGTTGGCGTTTCTCAACGCTGAAAATCATGACAAATGGAGGATTTTTGACATGAAGAAGATGAAAAAGTGGATGGCAGTGTTTTTGACCTGCCTGATGCTCGTCCCGACCCTCGCGGCCTGCAAACGGGAAGAGGCTCCGGAGGGCAACACAGGAAACAGCAATGCGGCCGGCAATGTCAATACGAATCTGAAGGGCACGGTTGATATCTTCCAATTTAAGGTGGAGATTAACGACGCGCTCAAAGCGGCAACGGAAACCTATATGAAAACGCACCCAAATGTGAAAATTAACCTAGAAACCGTGGGCGGCGGCTCAGATTATGGCGCAGCCCTCCGCACGAAGATGCAAAATGCGGATCAGCCTGAGATTTACAACGTCGGCGGACCGCAGGATGTGAAAGACTGGATTTCTAACCTGGAGGATTTAAGCGGCGAAGGCTGGACGAAACATGTGGTCGAGGGCCTGCTCGACGATGTGACGCAGGATGGCAAGGTTTACGGTATGCCCTATGCGATTGAGGGCTACGGCTTCGTTTATAATAAGGATATTTTTGAGGCGGCGGGAATTGACGCATCAAAACTCAAGACCTATGACGAAATCGACAAGGCTTTTGGAGAGCTCAAAAGCAAAATTGATAAGGGCGAGCTCAAGGATAAATTCCCGGCACTGGAAGCCGTGCTGGAGTTCCCGGTCAAGGAGAAATGGGTCACCGGCCTTCACACCGGAAACATTGCTCTTGGACAGGAGTTTGACAGCAACAAACAGGCGTATGAGTCCAAAACACTGGATTTTAAATATGCCTCCCAGCTCAAGGATTTGATTGATTTACAGGTGAAGTACACCAAGCACGCCAACAACCCGGCGGCGCTCAACGCAGTGGATTATTCAATGTCCGTCGGCGGAGGTTTGGCAATTGGACGTGTTGCGGCTGTGCAGCAGGGCAACTGGATCTATCCGGAGGTCAAGGAGGTTGACCAGAAGCTGGCGGATCGCCTTGGCATGATTCCAATTCCGCTCAAGGGCGTCAGCGAGGGAAATATTCCGGTTGGCGTGCCGATGTACTGGTGCGTCAACAGCAAATCGTCTGATGCGGATAAAGCCTGCGCAAAAGATTTCCTCAACTGGCTCTATCAGTCGGAAGAGGGGAAAAAGATCGTCGTGGAGGAATTCAACTTCATTCCCGCTTATACGAATTATGGCGATATCAAGCCGAAGGATCCGCTGGGCGCTACGGTGAACGAGTATGCAAACGCGGGCAAAACAGCGCCCTGGGTCTTTATGGGCGAACCCACAGGCTGGGGTGAAAACACACTGGGAGCTTCGATTCAAAGCTATGTGTCAAAAAAGACAACTTGGGATAAGCTGATCAGCGATGCAAAAGCAAAATGGGCATCTGACCGCAAGTAATGGCTGCGGTAAGGCGAGCCGCAGCGCCTTGGGCGGGGAAAGCCCGCCTGAGGCGCATGCCGTTACATCCCGCCGCTGCAATCGGTGAATTCCGCCGATTCGGGCGGCGAATCCCGCCGCATTAGGCGGCGAGAGGAGGAACCTTGTGTGAAAAAATCAAAATTGGGCTATTGGTGCTTCCTGCTGCCGTCACTGCTGGCGTTTCTCATCGTCGAGCTCATTCCGGCGGCAACAGGGCTCGGTTATTCCCTAACGGACTGGAACGGCATTTCCGGAGACGTTAATTTTGTCGGCCTTAAAAATTATCTGGAGGTTTTCCGCAGCGATCCGCAGTTCTGGCGGGCATTCGGGTTCACGGCGGTCTTTGCCGTGTGCGCCGTTATCAGCGTTAACCTAGTGGGGTTCTGCCTCGCGCTTCTAGTGACCTCCAAAATTAAGGGAACAACGCTCATGCGCGGCGTGTTTTTTTTGCCGAATCTAATCGGCGGCATCCTGCTGGGCTTTACCTGGCAGTTTATCTTTGTGCAGGCCTTCGAGGCGCTTGGCAAAGCGACGGGGATCGCCTGGCTGCAAGGGTGGTTGTCGGATACGGCAACCTCCTTTGTCGGCCTGCTGATCGTGGTGACCTGGCAGCTTTCCGGCTATATGATGGTCATTTATATTGCACAGCTTCAAAACATCCCGGATAATCTTTTGGAGGCGGCGGAGATTGACGGCGCGAATAGCTGGCAGAAGCTCAGGAGCATAACCCTGCCGCTTGTTGCTCCCGCATTCACCGTGGGGCTTTTTCTCTCGCTATCCAATTGCTTTAAACTTTATGACCAAAACCTGGCGCTGACCAATGGCGGACCCTTCGACTCCACAGAAATGATTGCGCTCAATATCTACAATACGGCTTTTCGATATAACGATCTGGGCCTTGCGCAGGCGAAAGCAGTTATTTTCCTTGTCATCGTGGCGGCAATTGGGCTGACGCAGCTTTATTTCAGCAAACGGAAAGAGGTGGAGATGTAATGACGGCAAAAAAAATCGGCCGGGGGCTTCTCACAGCTCTTGGGCTTGTGTTAGCGGCTTTTTTTATCTCTCCGATCCTGATACTGATCGTCAATTCCTTTAAATCTCTGAAGGATATCTATCTTGATGTGCTCGCCCTGCCGAACCGGGAGACCTTTACGGCAAGCAATTACCCGCAAGCCTACGAAAAACTGGATTTTTTCACTTCGTTCGGCAATTCGCTTGCCATTACGGTGAGCGCAATCGTGCTGCTCTTGATTTTTTGCTCCATGGCGGCATGGGTGCTTGCACGTTATAAAACAAAGATGAGTTCGTTTATTTTCTTGCTCTATGCGGCTGCAACGCTAATCCCCTTTCAATGCGTCATGCTACCGCTGATCCGCTTTATGGATGGGCTGAATTTGATGAACCGCCCCGGTTTGGTTTTTATGTATCTGGGTTTTGGATCGAGCCTCTCTATCATTCTGCTGCACGGTTTTATCAAAAATGTGCCAGTGGAGCTAGAGGAAGCGGCCCGCATCGACGGCTGCAACATGGTGCAAACCTTTTTCCTGATCGTTTTTCCGCTCTTGAAAACAATTCTCATCACTGTGGCGATTCTCAATGCAATGTGGCTCTGGAACGATTTTCTTCTGCCTCAGCTTGTCATCAATAAGCCGGGCTGGCAGACGCTGCCGCTGAAAACCTTTTTGTTCTTCGGTCAGTTTTCCAAGCGATGGGATCTCGCTACGGCGGGGCTGCTCATGTGTATGGCGCCGATCGTACTGTTTTATCTTTTCTGCCAGAAATATATTATCAAAGGCGTGACGGAAGGCGCAGTCAAGGGATGAATAGGAGGCGCCGCATTGAATCTATACCATTTGATTTATGAAAGCACGGCTGGGCAGCCCGCCCGGCGCGAGCCCCGTACAGTAGTCGGGCGGATCCTGCGGGTTGTTTGGCGGGAAGGCTTGACGCTGATGCAACTCAACCTGCTCTTTCTGTGCGCTTGCTTGCCGGTGCTGACCATAGGCCCGGCGCTGGGAGCACTTGCCGCAGTGATGGGAAGGCTCGTGCGGGATGAACCGGTTTTGCTTTGGCGTGATTATTGGGGGGCGTTCCGCAAAACGTTCCGGCCCTGCTTTTGGTCGGGGCTGATTGTAGGGGGCGGCGGGGCCGGATTAGGCGCTGCTGCGGCTGCGGCGATTCTCTTGTTGCCGGAAAGTGTCTGGCGATATGCCTTGGTGTGTGGGGCATGCGCAGTGTGGCTGATCCTGTGCGGCGCGGCAGTCTATCTCTTTGCGCTTCAGGGGGAAGGAGAAAGCGCGGCTTGGCGCAGAGCCTGGTTGCTTTCGCTTTGTTTTCCACAGCGTGCCTTGCCGTGTGCGCTGGGCGTTACAGCCACCCTGTTGGCGGGGATTCTTTTGGCGCCGTATTCTGTGCCGGTGGTCTTGCTGTTTCTCTGTTCCGGGGCGGCGCTTTCGGTGCGCTGCGTGCTGGAGAAGGATTTGCAGAAGGCTGAAAAGGTAAAATTCCCTTCTGAATGATTGACATGCCCTGTTGATTTGTTTATAATAAATCTGGTCAATAGGGGAGTAGTCGGCATCGCGGCGGCAAAGGTTGCGGTGCGGTTAAATCAACATCGTGGAGTACCCGGCTGCGCGTACTTCTGGTTTAGCATGAAATGACGAGACCTGTGTTTCGGGAGTTGAGGAACACAGGTCTCGTTTTTTAAATAACACTCCAAAAATACAGGGGGAATGTAACAAATGAGCTTCCTTTGGGAAGGGCTGCTTGCGATTACCTGGCAGCAGGTCGTGATGTACATTGTGGGAGGCGTTCTGATCTATCTTGCCATCTGCAAGGATTTTGAGCCTGCACTGCTGATGCCTATGGGCTTTGGCGCGATTCTGGTTAATCTGCCGTTCAGTGGCGTGCTCGATCAGACGATGCAGGGCGTAGGAGAAACGCATGGTATTATCCAGTGGTTGTTCAATGTAGGAATTGAAACATCCGAAGCGTTACCAATCCTGCTGTTTATCGGCATCGGCGCAATGATTGATTTTGGCCCGCTGCTTTCCAATCCGAAAATGTTCCTCTTCGGCGCGGCAGCGCAGTTCGGCATTTTCTTTGCCATTGCTGCGGCTACGCTTCTGGGCTTTGACTTAAAGGATGCCGCCTCCATCGGTATCATCGGTGCGGCGGACGGCCCTACCTCCATCCTTGTTTCTCAGGTGCTCGGTTCCAAATACGTCGGTGCGATCGCTGTGGCGGCTTATTCCTACATGGCGCTGGTGCCCATTATTCAGCCCGTCGTCATCAAGGCGATCACCACAAAGAAGGAACGCCTCATTCGGATGCCGCACGTTAAGGCGAAAACGATTTCCAAGCGTACGCGCATCCTGTTCCCCATCCTAGTGACGCTCATCGCGGGCCTGGTGGCCCCCATGTCCGTGTCTCTGGTCGGCTTTTTGATGTTCGGCAACCTTCTGCGTGAGTGCGGTGTGCTCAAGCGCCTGTCTGAAACAGCGCAGAATGAGTTTGCTAATATTATCACCTTGTTGCTCGGCATTACAATCTCCTTCAGCATGCGCGCAGAACAGTTTGTTACGCTCAATACGCTGATGATTATTATTCTCGGCCTGTTTGCCTTTGTGTTCGATACCTTCGGCGGCGTTATGTTTGCAAAAATCCTCAATCTCTTCACGAAGAATAAAGTGAATCCAATGATCGGCGCGGCGGGTATTTCCGCTTTCCCGATGGCGGCGCGCGTGGTGCAGAAGATGGGCCTCGCGGAGGATAAGGAAAACCATCTGCTTATGGAGGCGGTCGGTGCGAACGTATCCGGCCAGATCGCATCCGTCGTGGCAGGCGGCGTAATCCTAGGCTTCTTTAAATAAGGGCAGGAAAGGAGAATAACGATGGCTGAATTCATGCTTTTATCGATCCCGTGGGCGGATCGGATGAATAATTTTATGACCTCGCTCGGCTTCATGGGCAAAGGGATGGGCGGTATTCTTGCTGTGATCCTGCTGATCACCCTCCTTGTGGTTCTGATTATGAAAGTGGAGCCGATGATCGCTCAAAAGGAGGAGGCACGCAGGGCAAAGAAGCTGGAAAAGCGTGCGCAGAAGGAAACCTCCGGGCAGTAAAAGAGATAGAACGAAGCAATCATTCATTCGCCCGCCGCCGGAGCAAAAGAGGACTCCGGCGGCGGATTTTTTGCATTTTTACACGCTTTTGTGTATACTCGGTATCAGATGTGTAAGAAAGGGTGACGGATGATGGATGCCTGCCGCATTTTGGTTGTGGAGGATGACTCCGATATCAATGCGCTGCTCTGCCGGATTCTATCCGGCGCAGGCTACCGGGTGGACAGTGCATTTTCCGGCACGGAGGCGCAGCTGCGCCTGCAAATGGAAGAGTATGATCTTCTGCTCTTGGATTTAATGCTTCCAGGCCTTGCGGGGGAGGAGCTGATTGCCTGGCTGCGTGCGGAAAAGATGATGCCGGTGATCGTGCTGTCCGCCAAAGCGGGGCTCGATGCGCGCGTAAACGCGCTGCGGCTCGGTGCAGATGATTTTATCCAGAAGCCTTTTGAAAATGAAGAGGTGCTCGCCCGGGTGGAGGCGCAGCTCAGGCGGTGCAGGCTGTTTTCGCCTGCGCAGCAGTCTCACCGGCTGCATATCGGGCGGCTAATGTTGGATTCTGAAACGATGGAAGCGCAGGCAAACGGACGGAAGCTCGCGCTTACCGCGCGGGAGTTTGCCATTCTGGAGCTGATGATGCGTTATCCACGCCGTGTTTTCACGCGGGAGAACCTGTATGAGCAGATTTGGGGCGAGCCGTATTATGGGGAGGATAACACGGTAAACGTGCACATCTCCAACCTCCGTGCCAAGCTCCATAAGGCAGACCCGAAAGGGGAATATATCAAAACCGTTTGGGGGATTGGCTTTAAAATGGCGCAGGAGGATTGACGTAGCTCGCCCGCAATAGGGGCGGCAGAAGAACAGCTTTGATCTTTAAACTTTCTTTAAGCTTTTTTATGCCTTTCTTGTTTTGAGGGCGGTATGCTTTGTTTAGCCCCTGAGAGATGGGGCGCTTAGAATCAGGAAAGGTGATGAAGGAATATGGCGCAAACTTTATTGGCAACCCGCCAGATCACAAAGCGCTATGGCTCCTCGGTGGCGGTGGATGGGGTTAGCCTCACGCTGCAAGAGGGGCAGATTTATGGCCTGGTTGGCCAAAACGGCGCGGGTAAAACGACCCTGATGCGGATGATGACCGGCCAGACGCTCCCCTCCTCCGGGGAATTGGAGCTGTTTGGTGAAACCTCGCCCCAGGGGATTGACCGCATGCGCGCAAATCTGGGAGCAGTGGTGGAAACGCCGAGCTTCTTTCCATTCTTTACGGCGCGGGAGAACTTAGAATACTACCGCCGCCAGCGCGGCATAGTGGGCAGGGGCTGCATTGACGATGCGCTCCGGCAGGTGGAGCTGGGCGATACGGGCAGCAAAAAATTTAAGGATTTTTCTCTCGGCATGAAGCAGCGGTTGGGGCTTGCGCTCGCGCTGCTGAACCGTCCCGCAATGCTGCTGCTTGACGAGCCGATCAACGGCCTTGATCCGATGGGGATCGCGCATTTTCGCACCCTTATTCAAAAGCTGTGCGAGGAGAACGGGGTAACGGTGCTTATCTCCAGCCATATATTGAGCGAGCTAGAAAGCTTTGCAACGTGCTATGGCTTTATCCACCGTGGCAAGCTCATTGAACAGATTTCTGAAAAGCTGCTGCGCGAGCGCTGCCGGGAGTGCCTGGAGCTCCTCGTGGACAGCACGGAAAAGGCCGCCGTTTCCATCGAACGAGAGCTTGGCTGCACAAATTATGAGATTTTACCAGGCGGCAAAATGCGGCTCTACGAGTATCTCGATGCGCCGGCAAAAGTGACGCATGTGCTGGCCTCCAACGGGGTGGAAATCTCCGGTGTCAACAACCAGGGGTCGAATCTGGAGGAATATTTCCTCTCGTTGATTGGAGAGGAGGGCGGGCAAGATGCTTAACTATATCAGCAGCGAGCTTTATAAAACCTTCCGCCGGAAATATACGAAAATTGCGCTGGTAGTTATCGCGTTGCTTTGCATTGCGGGCAACGCATTGGTTCGCCTGACTTTTTCGATGGCGGGTACGCTGAATTCCGCCTATCCTTTTTATCTCGGCATTATGCTTATGCCAATGTGTTTTGCGCTTTTAACCATCGTAGTAGATGCAGTTTTTTCTGATGAATATAAGTATGGCACGTTGAAAAACACCATTTCGTTCGGCATCAGCCGTGCAGAGATTTATTTTGGCAAGCTGATTGTGGAGATCATCCTGATGCTGGTTACCATTGCGCTGGTGCTGGTGGTTTATACAGCAAGCGGGCTGTTTTTTTCACAGATCGGCGCACATGGGGAGATCGAATGGCAGGCGGTACGCCTCTTCCTGGAGAAAACCGCGCTTTCCCTGCCACTGTGGCTCGGTATGCTCGGCATGCTAAATCTTTTGGCGTTCGCCTTCCGCAGCAATACGCTTTTCGGATTTGGCGCAATGCTACTGTTTTCCTTCCCTGGGCCGGTGCTCGGCCTGATGAGAGGCGTGGTGCCTGAGCTCAGCACGTTTTATAAGCTGACGATCACCAGGCAGTTTGAGCAGCTCACCGGCGGCGCGGGATTTATGCTGGGCGGCCCTGGGCCGGCGGCGCGCCCCGTGGAGCCGGAGCTCATTCCCTGGTGTCTTCTGGTGGGGCTGGCCTGGTTCATAGGCTCCTCTATCGCCGGATACCTGCTCTTCAGGCGCAGGGAGATTAAATAAAATGGAGAAGAGGGCGGTCATTTATGATGCTGGTGACAATCTTATTCGGAGCGCTGGCGGCATTGTTTGCCGCCCTGTTCTTTTTGCAGCGCGCCAATCTCCGCCGGGCGTGCAGAGAGCTTAGGCAGATTAATCAGGAGGGTGGAACCCGCCGCCTGCATCTCTCCTCCCCGGATGGAGAGATGGAAGCCCTTTTTGAGGAGATCAACCGGGCGCTTGACCGGCGGCAAAGTGAAGAAATCCAGCATATGCTTGCGGAGAAAGAATTGCGCCGCCAAATCGCCAATATCTCCCACGATCTGCGCACGCCGCTCACTTCGATTATCGGCTACCTACAGCTTGCGCAGGCTGATGGGACATCTACAGAGGAACGCGCGCATGCGCTGGAGGTGATCGGCGCGCGCACACGCTCTTTGCAAATGCTCATCAGCGGCTTTTATGATCTCTCTCGGCTAGATGCAAATGAATACAGCCTCAATTTGCAGCAGGTGGATTTGGGCAGGTCCCTCTGTGCACAGCTCGCCTCTTTTTATGATGATTTTACCCGCAAAAACCTCGTGATGCATGTGGATGTGCCGCAGCGCTTGCCACTCGTGCTGGCGGATGAAGACGCCGCACAGCGTATCTTTGTAAATCTTCTTCAAAATGTGCTGCGGTATGCGGAGAGCGAGGTGTGGGTTGTAGTGCGCGCAGGCACAACCATAACGACCGTATTTACCAATGACACCAGCTTGGTTTCCCAAGAGGATGTGCCGCATGTTTTTGACCGATTCTATACCGGGGATCAAACGCGCAGTGGGCACAATACGGGAATTGGCCTTGCAATCGTGAAGAGGCTTGCAGAACAGATGGGCTGTGAAGTATCGGCTTCGCTGGCTGGGAACCGGTTTTCAATTTCTGTTTCATGGAAGACGATTTAAAGGATGCTTTTGCAGCGGAAAACCCGCCACAGCGCATCGGATTCGGTGCGCTGTGGCGGGCTGTTGGCGCGCCTTTTGGGAATTTGATAAAATATCTATCCAAATCATCTGGAATCATGTATAATAATCCCAAATAGCACGGCGCAGGTATATATCTGCGAGGCAATGGATTTTGTTTGAGAGGAGCATGATGAAACCGATGAACGTGAAGGAACTGGTGGAAAGGATGACGCTGGAGGAAAAAATTGAGATGTGCTCTGGTGTGGATTTTTGGCATCTCAAAGGCATTGAACGGCTGGGGATTCCCTCCATCATGGTCAGCGACGGCCCTCACGGCCTGCGCAAGCAGGCGGATAAGGCCGATAACCTTGGCATCAACGATTCGATTCAGGCGGTGTGTTTCCCAACGGCTGCCGGCACGGCGAGTTCTTTTAACCGAGCGCTCCTGCGCAGCCTTGGCGAAACGCTCGGGGAGGAATGCCAGGCGGAGCATGTGGCGATTCTGCTGGGCCCGGCTGTGAATATCAAGCGCTCGCCTCTTTGCGGCCGAAATTTCGAATATTTTTCAGAGGATCCCTATCTGGCGGGCGAGATGGCGGCAAGCTATATCAGCGGTGTGCAGAGCAAGCATGTCGGCACGAGCATCAAGCATTTCGCCGTGAATAATCAGGAGCGCAGGCGTATGACCGTTTCCGCTGTGACAGACGAGCGGACTCTGCGCGAAATCTATTTTCCCGCCTTTGAGGCGGCAGTGAAACAGGCGCAGCCATGGACAGTAATGTGCTCCTATAACCGCATCAACGGCGTTTATTCCTCAGAGAACGAGTGGCTACTCGATCAGGTTCTGCGCAGGGATTGGGGCTTCCAGGGCTTTGTCATGACGGACTGGGGCGCGGCGAATGACCGTGTTGAGGGCATCAAGGCTGGGCTGGAGCTGGAAATGCCCTCGAGCGGCGGAGTCAACAGCGCGCGCATTCGCAAGGGCGTTCAGGAGGGGCGCATCAGCGAGGAAACGCTGGATCATGCGGTGGAGCGCATCCTAGAGATTGTGTTCCGCTATGCGGAAAATCGGGATGAAACGGCCGTGTTTGACCGGGCTGCGGATCATGAAAAGGCACATCAGGCGGCGCTGGAAACGATGGTGCTGCTCAAAAACGAGGGCGCGCTGCCGCTTCGGAAGGATCAAAAAATAGCCTTTATTGGTGGATTTGCGGAGCATCCGCGCTATCAGGGCGGCGGCAGCTCGCACATCAATGCCTACCATGTAGACGGTGCCTTGGAGGCGGTGCAGGGCAAAGCGGACGTTATCTATGCCAAAGGCTTCGACACAGAGGGAGATCAGCTTGATGAAACGCTGCTGCGCGAGGCGGTTGCCGCCGCAAAGACGGCTCAGGTGGCGGTGATTTTTGCCGGCCTGCCAGACTCCTTTGAATCGGAGGGGTTCGACCGTAAGCATCTGAATCTTCCGCGTTGCCAAAACCGTGTGATCGAGGCGGTCAGCAAGGCGCAGCCGAATACGGTGGTCGTATTGCACAACGGCTCCCCGGTGCTAATGCCTTGGCTTGGCAATGTAAACGCCGTGCTGGAATCTTATCTCGGCGGCGAGGCGGTTGGACAGGCGCAGATTGACCTGCTCTTTGGAGAGGCCAATCCCTGCGCGAAGCTAGCGGAAACCTTCCCGCTTTCGCTTGCCGATACGCCGTGCGCAAACTATTTCCCCGGCGGCCCTCTGACAGTGGAATACAGGGAGAGTATTTATGTAGGCTACCGCTATTATGATAAGGCGGAAAAACAGGTGCTGTTCCCCTTTGGGCACGGCTTATCCTATACGCAGTTTGCATACAGCGGCTTAAAGCTCGACAAAACCCGATTCAAGGCAGAAAACGGCCTAACGCTCACCTTCCGCGTGCGCAATACCGGCGAGCGGGATGGGGCGGAGGTTGCGCAGGTTTATGTGGCAGATGTGGAGAGCTCTGTTTTCAAAGCGCCAAAAGAGCTCAAGGGTTTTGAAAAGGTATTTCTCAAAGCGGGCGAGGAAAAGACAGTGGAAATCCATCTGGATGAACGGGCCTTTTCGTATTACGATACGCAAGCAAAGGCTTGGCGCGTGGAAAGCGGGAAATATCAGATTCTCGTGGGCTCTTCTAGCAGGGATATTCGCCTGACGGGCAGCGCGCAGGTGCTTGGAATCCCTGCGCCCAAGGGGGAACCGGAGGCAAAGAGGTTGCTGCCAACCTATTATGACGGGCGTTTCAACCGCGTTCCGGATGCTGAATTTGAGGCCTTGCTTGGCCATCCGATCCCCCGTTCCTGGCGCGACCCATCTAAGCCCTTTACCCGGGACAACACGATTGACGATGCAAAGAACACGCGTTGGGGCCGCAAAATCATGAAGCTGATTCGTAAATTTGTTAAAATGGACGGCATCTCAACGGACGAAATGGCAGTGGCGATGATCGCGGAAATGCCCATTCATAACCTTGCAACGATGTCACAGGGTGCGGTAAGCGAAGAGATGGAAGAAGCGATCGTAATGCTTTTTAACAATCAGAAGCCTGCCAAGGCGTTTGGTCTCCTGATCTCCGGCGCAGTGAATGCGCTGAAAAAAGTGAAACAGCTGCTATAACGAAGCTGCAAAAAGCGGCTGTTGAGATACTTGATCCATAGAGGCAGAGAGGGAAAAGCGCGGCCTTAGGCGGGGGCGCAGGTCATATCCACGCTCTAAAGTTTGTTTTCTAGGAGTTCAAGCGGATTTTTTGAAGGATCTCTTGCGAAAGGTAAGGCGTTTCGCAAGAGGTCCTTTTATACTGCCCTGCTTTTCCGCCTGCCGTAAAAGAATCCCCCGGCAATGATCAGCAGGCATCCGCCCGCATAAAACAGATGTGCCCCGCTTTGCAGGCCGCCCCAGAGTACAATCCCCGCGCCTGCCAGAGCAAGCGCAGGGATCGCCACGCCGTGCCAAAAACCAATGATTTCGCCTTGATTCCAAAGGCGGATTACCTGAACGTATAACACAGCGTAGAGCAGATAACCCATTACAATCGGAATTTCCGAAACATCCGCGTTGGGTAGCCAGGCATATCGTTCACTGAGATAATTGAGCGCAGCCCAAACACAGCTTGCTGTGTAGGCGGGTAAAGCGCGCAAAAATGCCCGCGGCTCAGCAAAGATGCGGGATAGAGGCAGAAGCCCGCGTTTTGCAAGCGCGTGGGGCAGCCGGAGATAGCCCAAAATTACGCCATTGAGCGTGCCTGCCACCGCGATCAGGATAAAGAGCAGCATTACCTTTGCACCAAATGGCCCCAACAGGCGGCCTGCTAAAAAAGCGACATGCCGGTCGCCCATGGTACGTACAGCTTCGGGGCCCAGCAGGCTTGATACGCCGAGAAAATAGAGGATATATATGCCGGTGACAAACACAGGTGCAACCAGCAGCGCCCTGGGCATGTTTCGCCGCGCATCCTTTACTTCATGAGAGATGGCGGTGGCGATGACCCATCCATCGTAGGCAAACGCAATTGGCCCGATGGCGGAAATCCATCCTGCCGCGGCAGGCGATTTGGCAGAAAGGCCGATGGTTTCCCCCGGATTTCCGAAAAACAAACCGCAAACAGCGATAAGCAGGAGCGGGAGGAGCTTGAGTGCGGTGGCCGCGTTTTGCAAGATCCCACCCAGCCTTGCGGAACAGATATTCCAAAAAAAGCAGAGCGTGAAAAAAAGGAACCCCACCAGGCACTGCGTTTCCAATGTGTCCGGAATGGAAAACAGGCTGCAAAAATAGTGCCCAGCCGCGCGGGATACAGCGGCGACAAGCGTTGGAAAATAAAAAAACACCTGAAACCATCCAACGCCGCCCGTGAAGCCCGGCCCGACAAATTCAGCTGCGTAGGCAATAAGCCCGCCCGGCTGTGCGGTGCGCGCCGCGAGTTGCCCAATGCTCAGCCCTCCAAAGATGATTCCGACCGCTCCCAGCAAAAAAACAAGGATGCCAAGCGGTACGTTGCCCCCTGTGGCTATTAAAATATTATCGCTTTTGAAGAAAATGCCTGATCCGATGCAAATGCCGACGATCATGGCAATTGCGGTGGGTAGGCGATAGGTTGGACTGGATTCGGTCATAGGCTTCCTCTTTTCAAAACGGCAGGCGCTTTCTGTTTTTATTTAGGCTGTCCAGAAAATTATATAAAATGAAAGCGATTTCACAACAGGCTCTTATTTGCAAAAGCAAAAAGAGAGCGCGCTTCAAAAGGAGTTTTCCTTTTAAAGCGCGCTGTTTGGTCAGGTTTTGAAGATGGAAAAGAGGGGGAAGCCGTTAGAAATCGAGGCGGCCCAGTTCCTCACCGCTGGAGAGGGAAAAAGCGCAGATTCGGCTGTTGGATAGCGTATAAAGCGTGTCCCCGATATAGGTGCCTCGGCGGATGGAGCTGTCTAACCCATTGCTGTCCACCGCGAGCCGCTCCTGCTTCGTATAGTTGCGCAGTGTGTGCAAAAGGCTGATTTGCCTGCCTTGCAGGGAGAATACACAGTAGGTTTCATCAAAATAGGAGCGAAAATCCTTGCCGATTTCCTCCCGGGCGATCGGGAAGGCAACCGCATTCTCTTCCGGCAGGAAAAGGATGCTTTTATATTCCGAAGGGGCGTCGGTAAACGTGCCGTTTGGCAAGATAAGGCTGTCAACCTCCTGCGGCTTCTCCGGGTGGCTTACATCGAAGAGGGAAAGCTTTACGCCACGTGTCGTACCGTTTTCATCTGCATCCTGCCCGATGCCGAGGAGAAGATTTTCGCCAACTGGATGCAGATAGCTTGAAAAGCCGGGGATTTTCAGTTCGCCGAGGATTTTTGGCGAACTGGTATCGGAAAGGTCGAGCACAAAGAGCGGATCAGTCTGCCGGAAAGTGACAACATAACCCTTTGTGCCGAGGAAACGCACGGCATAGATTTCTTCCCCAGGTGCAATATTGGTAAGAGCTGAAAGCGTTTTCAGGGAGGAATCCAGGATGGTAACCCGGCTGCTGGTGCTGCCGTTTACCGTTTCCGTGGTGGCAATGCGCAGCGCTCCGCCATAGCTGTCGAGAGAAAATTGGTTGAGCACATGGCCGCGTACTCGGCCGGAAACGCTTTTACCAAGGCCCTCCTGTGAGAAGGGGAAGCCAAAAATCGTGGTGTATTCCACATCGTCGTCATATACTGTGGAGGCGGTATAGAGCGCCTGCGTGCTGCAATACACCTCGTTCCCGCTGCCAAGCACGGCTTGGCGGGAAACTGTCTTTTTCGCATCAGCGGTATCCAGCGCGCTGACGACCAGATAGTTGGGCGTTTTTGCGTCCGGAAGGATTTGAATATCCGCCGCGTTGAGCTTTTTGGCGCCGCCCTCCCCCTCGGAGGTGGTAGGAATATAGTCTATGAATGTGCCATTTTCATCTTGCGTTACGGTATACTGCGTGATTAGATAGAGTGTGCTGCCAATCATGCGGGTGGAGAGGATGCCGCCGTCCTGCGTGTAGGTGCGCTCAAGTTTTGGCGCGGAACGGTCGCCGATGTTATAAATCAGGATGCGGGCGTCCCCTTGGTAGACAGGCATCCTGAGCCCGCATATCGCTGCGTTATAGACTGTGGAGCCGGAGGGGTTCGTCAGGCGGCATATGGCGATCAGGCGATTGCCCTGCACATAGAGCTCAGAAACCGTAACCTCTTTGTTGGACTCTTGGGGAATGGAAATTTGAGAGAGCACCTTCATGGAGCCGGCAGGACGGGGCGCGATGATTTGGATCGTTTTGCCCAGAGCCGGCACAAAATAGAGGGTGGAACCGTCATTTTTCAGGATATCTGCTTCCTCCACGCCAGCAGTCTGTATATTGGTTTTACCATAGCCGGTATCTGCCTCGTTTACCGTGGCGCTGTTATTCGTTGCTTGCCCGGCCAGGGCGTTATCCTCTGGAACGTCGTTCATGGTGGGCTTCATGGTGGGAGATTCAGCGGGGGCTTTCATAGCTTCCTCTCTGCCTGCAATAGATTCATCAGCTGGATGGGCGGAGAGATCTTTGAAGTATGATTCTATTTTGGAATAATCTTGCAACACTTCTGTCAAAGGCGCGGAATCCCCCGTTTGGCGGTTGACCACTTCGAGATAGGGTAGGCCCTTCCACAAGGCGATTGCACCGATCACGATTGCTAGCGCCGCCGCAGCGGCGGCGACATGGCGCAGGGTCAGGCCACGCCGTTTTGCAGGCTGTGGCGTTTGCAGCCGAAGCCGACTACTGATTTGGGTGGGGGAAAGGGAGGGGGGGAGTGAATTGATTTGATCCAAAGGCCTGAGCGCTTCCAAAAGCGGTTCGGTTTGGCCATTTCGCTTTTTTTTCATCATGAGGACTCCTTTTCTGCGGTCAGGCGAAGCTTCGCAAGGGAACGAGAGAGTTTTGAACGAACGGTACCGGGCGGGCAGGAGAGGGCTTTGGCAATTTCATGGCTTTTGTAACCGCCGATGATAGAGAGCAAAACGATGCTGCGCTCTTCATCACTGAGCGCATAGATGGCCTCCCGCAGCTCCATGGCGAGCATAAGCTCCTCAGAGCATTCGCTTTCACCCAAGCGGCGCGCTTCTTCGAGCGGGGTGGTAAGCCGCCTCTCTTTGACCGCCGCAATGTGGTGCTTGCAGGTGTTGGAAAGGATGGAAAAAAGCCAGGCCTTGAAGGATGAGACACTGCGCAGGGCGCCAATCCCCTGGAAGGCGGCGCAGACAGCATCCTGGACTGCGTCCTCCGCCTCCTCGCGGGAGCCGAGATAGTAGTAGGCAAAACGGTAAAGATCCTGTGCATATTGGGCATATAGCTGCCCGAAGGCATCCGCACTCCCGGCCTTTGCCTGCTCCACCAATCGATTTTCCGGTTTTGCCATGAAACGTTTCCCCCTTTACCGTCCCTCGGTATAATAGTGTTTGATAGCAGCACAATTGTTGCATGGCCTGCAAAAAAAATGCTGTGGCAGGTGGACAGGAGAAACCGCTTGCGGACCATGGATGTGGCCTGCAAGCAGCTGACTCTGCGTATCTAAAAACTTCTTATGCGCCAACCGCTGTTTTACCAAACAAAAAGAGGAGCCCGAAGGCTCCTCTCCCCGTCGTTTGAAATACCTAGCAATTTATGCCTCGTGAGGCGCTCCTACCGGGCAGGTGCCGGCGCAGGCGCCGCAATCGATGCAGGTATCCGCGTCGATGACATACTTGCCGTCGCCTTCAGAGATTGCGGAAACAGGGCAATCCGCTTCGCAGGCGCCGCAGGAAATGCATTCGTCAGAAATTACATATGCCATGGATGATGTACCTCCTTCTTTGTTCAGAACCGGGGCGGAAAGGCAGCGGAAAATAAGGCCGCAACGCTTTCGCCAAGGTGGTTCCTTGTCTTTCCCATTGTAACATAAAGGACGAAAAAAGCAAGAGCCTGCCACATTTTTTCAGGGCCTCGCCGCCGAAAAAAGGAGAAGAAAAAAGGCTCTTTCATGCGTGTCGGCCGGAGAAAGTTTTTTACGTTTGGAAAACTCGGATATATTTACGAAAAGGCATTTATTTTACATCCAAAATTGTTTATAATAGCAATAAGAGCTTTGCAAGCAATTTGAGAGGAGCGATCGAACGTGAGAAACCATGAAGTAACCCAAAGGCATCAGCTCTTGGATCTAAACGGCCGGCTAATGGAACCGGGCTGGTCAAAGGATTTGGTGCAAGTATACGACAGGAGGGCGATCAAAGCGCCGAAATTTCGCATTAAGGAGTGGGATTATTATCTAGTGCTCAGTGATCAGTTCGCCTGTGCATTTACGCTGTCGGACGATGGCTATATCGGCTTGCAGTCTGTTTCCCTGCTTGATTTTACCAAACCGTGGGAGCATACGGAAACCATTCTGAATGCCTTCCCCATGGGGAAGATGAAAATGCCTTCTACTTCAGCAAAAGGAAATGTGGTATACCGGGATAAGCGGTTGGCGATGGAATTTATCAAAACGGACGGGCAGCGCCGTATCCGCTGTGACTTCAAAAACTTCTGCGACGGCAAGCCCTTCTCCTGCGATATTACGCTGGAGCAGCCGCCGATGGATACCATGGTGATCGCCACGCCGTGGAAGGAAAAGGATACGGCGTTTTATTACAATCAGAAGATCAACTGCATGCGGGCAAGCGGCAGGGCGGTATTTGATGGAAAGGAATACGTCTTTCATCCGGAAACGGATTTCGGCACGCTCGACTGGGGGCGCGGCGTATGGACGTATGACAACCGCTGGTATTGGGGCTCCGGCAATGGGGTTGTAAATGGCAAACCCTTCGGCTTTAATATCGGCTATGGCTTTGGCGATACGAGCGCCGCGAGCGAAAACATGCTCTTTTACGACGGTGTGTGCCATAAGCTTGACGACATTACCTTCCACATTGATAAGAGAGACTATATGAAACCGTGGACGTTTACCTCCACAGATGGGCGTTTTGAAATGGATTTTGTGCCGGTGCTCGACCGCGCTGCAAAAATTGATGTGAAATTGATCGTTACCGACCAGCATCAGGTGTTTGGGCGGATGTCCGGCAAGGCGGTGCTCGATGACGGCACTGTTTTGGAAATTAAGGATTTGATGTGTTTCGCAGAGGATGTACATAATAAGTATTAACAGAAAGGTACTGCGAACGGGAAGCCGTCCGGAAGAATTTCCGATTGAGCCAGCCATTCCGTGGTAGCCGCTCGTGCTTGGGGAAGAGGACGGGCGGCTTTTCAAGGCGTGCATAAAGCGTGCAGCACATTTTTACCGGAAGTTTCTTTGTGCAGTTTGCAGGTAACCGGTGGCGAGAATCAGAAGCAGCGCGGCGAGGATCATGGTGTCAGTCATATCGTATCGATTTATCCTTTCAGACTGCCACGGCCTGACACGGACCGTGATGCCTGCCGCGGCTGTTAGGCGGTGCAGCGATATTTCCAGACGGCTTATCGTATCGTATAATAGAATTACAAGAATGTAGATAATTATCGAATAAAAGAGAAAAGGATCATTTAGCGGAGAAAAATGCGGCATCCAGAAGGGCGTAGCGCTCCAAAACCTCAAAGTTTAGGTTTACGCGGGCGGAACCATGGACAGGGTAAGTTGTTTTTAGAGGGCCTATTCTGCCTTCTCGCAGCAACTCCGCGATGGTAAAGGGCAATGCCCCCTTTTTTCTCCCTGTTTTGGCCCCCCTGCTGTAGAAACATACGACTACATCAGAGAGGGCTTGCCGATTCTTTTTCTAATCACCAAGAATGGCCCGATTAATCCAACAGCTTATAGGTTTGATAGCCATCCTCGCTGAAATAGACAAACAAATGCTTTTCCACTTCTTTGCCACCTTGAAATTGGGCGTGGACGGTAATGGTAGCTGAACCGAAATCTGCATAGGAGAACGGGCCGCTCTCATAGAATTTGCGGTAATCTTCCGTGGATGGCTCCCAATTGATTCCCGCGCTTTCCTGCGGGCGCAGAACGGTAATCGATTGGCCGGAGGATTGCGGCAGCGGGTCTTTCTCCCATCCCGCGCGCAGAGCACTGAGGACGGCGCGGCCAGAGTCAGTCTGCAAAACGGATAAGCTGGCGCCATCTAGGCTGATTGCTGCGCCGTCAAAATATCGGTCTCGCAAGAATTGATAGCTCTCGTCCTTTAAAATCTGCTCGAAATAGGCGGAGTTACCTTGTTGCGCATGTGCAAAAGCTTCCTGAAAAGGGACTTTTTCCGGCAGGAAAATATAGGACATATAGCGGGAGGTAGAGGGTTCCTCCCCTGCGTTGGCCGTTTCCTTTAGCAACGTGGAATAGGTTTCCGGGCAGTAGACGAGGCGGCCGTTATCACAGGAGATGGTATAGGATTGGAGGCTCTCCCCACGGATGCCGAGCGCGCTGCGCTGCTGTTTGAGCGTGGATGAGTCGGCGGGTATGACGCTGGTATCTTCATCAAGCCAGCTTCCCCACATGGGCATCTGAAACTCAATATTGGGCTCCAATTCGGTGGCGCTCTCTGGCACAGCTGTGTTGCCGGCGGCAAAGAGGCGGAGCTCCGCGCTCTCAATGATCTGGGGCTGGCGCTCATGAGGCTTCCCCCAAAAATAATAGAGCGTTCCGCAGGCAACCAATAGCACTGTAGCCAGCACTGCGGCAAGGGCCCGCTTGCCGCCAATATGGCGGGGCGCCGATGCGGGCGCCTCAGTGAGAATGGTATTCAGTATATTTTTTCGGTCAGGTAGATGCTGATTCATCGCCTGACGGAATAAATCTCTTCGCTTCATGCAGCGCCTCATCCTCCTGCCATTGGAATGTTTCTTTTAATTGCTTAAGCGTGCGGTACAGACGGCTTTTGACCGTGTTTTCATTGAGATGGAGAGCCTGTGCAATCTCACGAAGGCCCAGATCCTGCGAAAAATAGAGGATAAAAATGCGGAAGGTCAACGGATCGCCATGGGAGAGGAACGCCCAAATTTCATCGCAGAGGACTTGGTCATCTGGATCCGACTCCACATCCAGCAGCTCGCGTTCGATGGCTTCGAAGGATTCCTCCTCATCGTGCGGAGAAAAAACGGGAAGGCAGTTTCTCAGCATGCTGGCTGCGCCATAATGATGATAAAGCTCATTACGGGCGATGCGCATGACATAATGCTGTGGATCACGCACGGGTTCTCCTGACCGGCGCAGACGCTGATAAAGGGCCAGGTAGGTGTTTTGCACCAGATCGCCAATGTCCGACGGGGCTGCACAGCGGCAGATGATATAGCGCAGCACGGAATCATAGGTTTCTTCATACAGCTTTGTAAATGCGGCATCCAGCGATTCTTGTTTCAACTTCCTCACCCTTTTCCCCCTGCGGACGGGCCGCTTTACAATGGCTCTCTATTCTAGTAGAGTGGTGCAAGGGGCAAAAAGTTGCCCCTTGTTTTATGTTTTGTTTCTGAGCTGTGATTCCACGGATTGAAACGAACGCTTTTTGGAAGCGCATTTTCAGCAGTCTATCCGCCAATTATATTGCTACAGTACTTATACGGCTTTGTATTCCGAGTTATGCAAAAAAACCATGCGCCAATATAGAAGGGGGGACTGTTGCAAAATGAAATATTTTGCAACAGTCCTCCTAAAAAACATTTGAAAGCACGCTTTTTCCATTTCTGCGCATCCTTCTGCATAATGCAACGCGCCCCCCACGCATAAACCGCTTGCGGGCTATGCAAAAGGGTTCGGATTTCACGTTAAAAAACAAAACTGCATTTTTTCAGCCTTTGCGGAACCTTTCTATTCTATATGCTGGTCTCTGCGGAAAATCTGTTTTTGTTTTTTAGGTGCAGCCCCCGTGTTCCAATATACTGTTTACCCCTGGTTTTCGCTCCTAATCACGGTTTTGAAGCCTGTAAAACAAGCGCTTCCGCCTCCTGAATACCCAGCCCAACCTCACTGGGGTGATGGGCGTCTGATGCGGTTTGAATGCGTACGCCGATGCGCTTCATTTCTTGCAGCAGGGGCGGTTCCATCCCTAGCCGCGCTCCATGCCTGCGGAAAATTCCACTGTTTTGCTCGGCATACATCCCGCTTTGCGCTAATGCAGCAGCCAGCCGCTTATAATAAGGCTCCAGCGAACAGGAGGGGAGATGGCCAAAAAGCTTGAGGCTGTCTGGATGGGCGAGGCCATCAAACACGCCGCAGGAGGCCAGTTGAATGCTCAGCTCAAAAAAGCGGCGGTACAATTCGTCGATCTCTATGCCCTTCCATAGCTCCGGCTTGTGATCGAAGGCAAACGCATCAATAAAATGGATACTGCCAACCAAAAAATCTAGCCCTAAATTTTTCGTACGGCTTTCCACAAAAGCTTCGCAGCCGGGGAAATAGCAAACTTCTAGTCCGAATTGAATTGGCAGTGGCCACTGTGCCCGGCGAACTTCATTGGCGAGGTGCAGAAATTCATCCAGATCGCGCTTTCCACCCTTGCGGCCCAACCATGCGTCAATAAAATCATTTTGCATGCAAACCGGCTTGTACATGGGTAAAAATTCTGGGAAGAGGTAACTGTGCTCCAGCAGGTGGATTTCCGAAAGGCCTCTTTGAAGAGCATAGCCAACATATTTTTTCACCCAGGCGAGGGTATAGGGCCCGGTTTCCAGATGAATGTGGCAATCAAGCATAGCGGAATTCTCTCCTCAGGGCATTTTCTCCGGCGGGATCAACTGCGCGCCGCCTGAAGCAATTCTTCATAGATTTTTTCTTTTTTCACACGGCCGGCGGCGGAGAGGGAGAGATGGTCAAAGTGCAAAAATTCCTCCGCCAGCGTACGCACTTCTTCCAACGTGACCGCGCGCACGCGCTCCATAATTTCATCCGCGCTTTTCACTTCGTTATAAAGCAGCTCGCCGCGGCCCATCTGGGCGGCGCGGGACTGTGTTGACTCCATATTCATAATGAGCCCTGAGAGATATTGCTCCTTGGCACGGGCAAGTTCTCGCTGCGTGAGCGACGCGGCAAAACCGTCGATAATACGGAAAACCTCCCGCAGCGCCTTTTTTTCATTGCGCGGTGAAAGCGCCATATCAACGCCGAGGATTCCCGCCTCGAGGTAGGAGGCGGAGAAGGATTCGATTTCATAGACGAGCCCCAGCTCTTCCCGAATGCGCTGATACAACCGGGAGGAGGAAGAGGTGCCGAGCACCGACATGAGCAGGCGCATGGCAAAACGACGGTCATCCTGCGCGCCGATTCCGGGCATCGCAAGCGCGAGCTGCGTTTGTTCAAAATCCTTTTTACGAAGCGTCAGGCACTTACGGTATTGTGCGGGGCTGGCCTGCACCGGATTGCCGCTATTGGTCATAGGGCCAAAAAATTTTTCACACAGCCGCACGATCTCTTCCCGGTCAAAACGTCCACACACAGCGGCCACCATACGCTCCGACGTATAATAGCGGCGCATATGCGCGCGAAGGTCATCCACTGTTAGGGAGGAAACGGTTTTTCGCTCTCCCAAGATGTTGGAGCCGAGCATATCCCCTTGCCAAACACCGGCATAGAGATTATCCGCGCAAAGATCCTCCGGGCTATCTTCATACATATGTAGCTCTTCGAGGATGACACCACGCTCTGTTTGCAAATCTTTCTCCAAAAGGGCGGGTTGTGTGAGCATATCGCAGAGGATATCAAAGGCGGTGCCGACATGCCGGTCGAGTGCCCGCGCATAAAAGCAGGTGTATTCTTTTGTGGTGTAGGCGTTAAGCGCGCCGCCGATTTCATCCATCTGCTCAGCAATGGCTAAAGCAGACCGGCGGGCTGTGCCCTTAAAAAGCATATGCTCAATAAAATGGGAAACGCCTGCGGTTTGCGGCGTTTCATAGCGGGAACCGCTCCCGACCCAAATGCCCATGGTGGCGCTTCGCGCCCAATCGACGGGTTCCAGGATTATGCGAAAGCCGTTTGGCAAAGTAATTTTTTCCATATCAATCTACCATACCTTTCTGGATCGCCCAATATCAAAGCAGACCCGGCCAGGTGCAGAGTTGCAGAGCAGATTCTGAAATCTTCCGTTATGCACAGGTTTGCAGTTGGATTTTGGCCCTCTAAATTTGAAAGACAACTCTTTCATGGAATATGCCGATCAGGGCAGATTCCCTTTCGTTATGAATTGGGGACAGGTTGCCTTTTGTTACGAGGCAAGGCAAGAAACAAAACAAGGCTAACCGCAAGCACATAGAAGCAGGGGGTACGCACCGTTGCATGAGAGCAGTCAGCTAATGGCTATTACTTTATATTATACATAATTTCGAACAAAAATCAAGTTGTCAGCCCTGCTGGTAACAGTCGAATTGACGAAACTTTCCAATCGATATGGGCGCTATATAAAATTGTTATCAATTTGTTTTCAATTGAAAAGCAATTATGCTTTGCTTTTTTCATACAAATCTGATACACTAATAGCCGTTATCTGAAAGAAACAGGAAGGGAGGTTTTTATGCTGAAAAGCACAAATAAGCATGTGGGAATTTTTTCTTTTATTGGAAATAATATTTTGATGTTTATTTTTACATTGGCGTTTGGTGCACTGATTACCTCGCGCGGAATTGATCTGTCGGCCGTAACGCCGGCGAAGATTTTTTTCTCCGCAATGTACATAGGCCTGGTGTTTGTCGTATCCAGTGTGTGCGGTTATCACAATAATCGCGGCGGGCTGATTGCGCTGCTGCTGGTGTCGCTGTATCCAATCGTCGGAACGATTGGCTCCACGATGGCGGCGCAGGCGGGTGTGAGCTTGTCCGGGGCGGCAGTGCCGTTTTATTTTGTGTTCCTCCTAGGAAGCACGCCTTTAATGCCGGTGATGGCGGCGGCCAACCTGACACGCCTGTATGGGGTTGAATTGCTGGCGGTGTTTATTGCGCAAAGCATTTTAATTGTGGCGGTATGGTTTGCAGCAAGGGCATGGCGCAGGATGAAAAAAAAGTTAGGTATTGATGAAAAAGCCGATAATGCAGTTAAGGTTTCATGAAGAATTTCGTTGCCGCCGGTAGGAATACCGGCGGATTTTTTTGTTGGCGGCAAGTGATTTAAGCGGGCCGGGTGATGCATCACCCGGCCCGCTTTGTTGCAGGCGTCGCTTTACGCGCCCTGTTCAGATGGGTGGTCGAACTGGCTGTTGTAAAGCTTCGCATAAAATCCGCCCTTTGCCATTAGGCTATCGTGCGTGCCCTGCTCCACAATGTCGCCACCCTGCATGCAGAGGATGAGATCCGCATCGCGGATGGTGGAGAGCCGGTGCGCAATGATGAAGCTTGTGCGCCCTTCCATCAGGTGGTCCATCGCCTTTTGAATGAGCAGCTCTGTACGGGTATCGACGGAGCTGGTGGCCTCGTCAAGGATCAGCACTTTCGGGTTGGAGAGGATGGCGCGCGCGATGGTTAGAAGCTGCTTTTGGCCTTGTGAGACGTTGCTCGCCTCCTCATTGAGTACCATGTCATAGCCGCCGGGCAGCGTTTTGACAAAATGATGGACTTGAGCCGCTTTCGCAGCCGCAATGACTTCTTCATCGGTTGCGTTGAGGTTGCCGTATCGGATGTTATCTTTAATCGTGCCGTTATAGAGCCACGTATCCTGTAGCACCATGCCGAATATGGAGCGCAGCTCGTTGCGTGTAAAATTGCGGATATCATATCCGTCAATGAGGATCGCACCTTCATTGACATCGTAGAAACGCATGAGGAGCTTCACCATCGTTGTTTTACCGGCGCCTGTCGGGCCGACAATGGCCACCTTCTGGCCGGGCTGGATATTGGCGCTGAAGTCATGGATGATGATCTTATCCGGCGAATAGCCGAATTTGACATGGGCAAACTGGACGCTGCCCTGGATGTGAACGAGGCTGTCGGTATCCGGCGTATCGTCATCCGGGTTAATGTGCACTACCGCTTGCTCCTCGCTTTCCTCCGGCTCCGCGAGGAATTCAAATACGCGCTCGGCCGCCGCTGCCGTTTGCTGCAAAACGTTGCTGGAGTTGGCAAGTTGGTTGATCGGCATGGTGAACTGCCGGACATATTGCATAAACGCTTGAATATCGCCTACGGTCATCGCACCGTGCGCCGCACGCCATGCGCCGAGAATGCAGACGGCGACCCAGCCGAGATTGCCGATAAAATTCATCACAGGCATCATGATGCCGGATAAAAACTGTGATTTCCAGGCGGATGCGTATAGGGTGCCGTTGTATTCATCGAAGGTCTTTACGGCAGCCTCTTCGCCGTTGAAGGCTTTCATTACGGTGTGACCGCCATATATTTCCTCCACATGCCCGTTCACATGGCCTAAATAGGCCTGCTGTTGCGCAAAGTATTTTTGAGAGCGCTTGACGATTTTCAGGATGAAAAGGAAGGAGAGCGGAAGAATGCAGAGCGCTACAAGCGTGAGCTGCCAGCTAATGGAGAGCATCATGATGAGGATACCGAGGAAGGTGGCGGCGGAGGTGATGATTTGCGTGACGCTCTGGTTGAGCGATTGGCTCAGGGTATCGATATCATTGGTTACGCGGGAGAGCACTTCGCCGTGGGTGATGCGGTCAAAATAGCTGAGGGGCATACGGTTAATCTTCTGCACAATATCGTTGCGCAGGTTATAAGTGACTTCCATCGTGATGCCGGTCATGATCCAGCCCTGCCCATAGGAGAAAAGCAGGCTCGTCAAATACAGAATCAGCAGCGTCAGCAAAATGTTCGCAATCGCGCCGAAATCGATGCCGGCGCCCGCACCGGTGATCTTGCCCATAATGCCGTTGAAGAGCTCTGTGGTCGCATTGCCGAGCACCTTTGGACCCACGATAGTAAAGATGGTGGAGGCAACGGCAAAGAGCATCACAAGGAGCAGGCGGAATTTATAGCGGCTGAGATAGTGAAGCAGCTGCTTCATTGTGCCCTTGAAATCTTTCACTTTCGGTTTGCCATGCGCTGCGGCGGCTGGGCCGTGTCTCATTCCAATTCCTCCTTTGACAACTGGGATTGCGCGATCTCGCGGTAGGTCGGACAGGTTTCAAGAAGTTCCCGATGCGTCCCCTTGCCGGCAATGCGCCCTTCATCGAGCACGATAATCTGCTGCGCATTCATAATGGTGCTCACGCGCTGCGCGACGATCAGCACGGTGGAGTCGCCGGTGTGCTCCTGTAATGCGCGGCGCAGAGCGGCGTCCGTTTTGAAATCAAGGGCGGAGAAGCTGTCGTCAAAAATATAGACCGGCGCTTTTTTTGCAAGCGCCCGTGCGATGGAAAGGCGCTGCTTCTGCCCGCCGGAAACATTGCCGCCGCCCTGCGCAATGGGCGTTTTCATCCCCTCCGGCTTTTCCTGTATAAATTCTTGCGCCTGGGCAATAGCGGCGGCCAGGGCAAGGTCGTCTTCGCTTGCGTCCGGCGCGCCGTAGCGGAGATTAGAATCAATATCACCGGAGAAGAGAACGCCCTTCTGCGGCACATAGCCGATTTTTGCCCGCAGCTCGTGCTGCGGAATTTTGCGCACATCCACGCCGTCGAATAGGATTTCACCCTGCGTAACGTCATAAAAACGGGGGATCAGGTTAATCAGCGTTGATTTTCCGGAGCCGGTGGAGCCGATAAATGCGGTTGTTTCGCCTGGCTTCGCCGTGAAGGAGATATTACTGATCACATCTTCATCTGCATTTTCATAGCGGAAGCAAACGTTGCGGAATTCGATTTCCCCACGCGGATTTTTTCCAAGGGAAACGGGATGCTCTGCATCGCGCACGGAGGGCTCAGTGGCGAGCACTTCGTTGACGCGGTTAACGGATACCGCCGCGCGCGGCATAAGGATGAAGGTCATACAGATCATCAAAAATGCCATGATAATTTGCATCGCATACTGCATAAAGGCCATCATATCGCCTACCTGCATGGTGGCCTGTTCGATCTGATGCCCGCCGATCCAGACGATCACGAGACTCATCACATTCATTAAAAACATCATTGCAGGCATCATAAAAGCGGTTACGCGGTTAACGAAGCGATAGTTGCGGGTCAGGTTGCGGTTGGCGACCTCGAAACGATCCTCTTCATAGGACTGCGTGCCGAAGGCGCGGATTACCATCATGCCGCTCAGGTGCTCGCGCACGACAAGATTCAAGCGGTCAACCAGCTTCTGGACAAGCTTAAATTTTGGCATGACAATCGAATAGATCACGGCGATAAAGCCGACCAGGATCAGCACGCATACTGCGATAATCCAGCTCATGGAAGTGCTTTTCGATAAGGCCATCACCACGCCGCCCACGCCGATGATCGGTGCATACAGAAGCGTGCGCGGCACCATGACGAAAAGGAACTGGATTTGCGTGATATCATTTGTCGTCCGTGTGATGAGAGAGGCGGTTGAGAATTGGTCAAACTCCCCATTGGAGAACGAGGCGACCTTCTGAAACACATCGTGGCGCATATCGCGGCAAATGCCTGCGGCGAAACGCGCTGAGCAGAAGGTGACGCCGATGACGCAAAGCACCATACCGAGCGTCATAAGCAGCATTTTAAGCCCTGTGACGAGGATATAATTGCGCTCAATACGATCCGTGTTGACGCCAAGCTCCCGATAGAGCTGCTTTGTCATCACAATACCCATCTGTGAACCGATGGAACTGTCAGTCTTTGCGGCGGCCTGCTGTGCCTGTTCGAGCACCTGTGTTGGCATGGCCTTGATGAGCGCTTCCATCGCATAGAGCTTTGACAGATCGGTATCCGACAGGTCGGTCTGATCGGTGGAAATCGTCTGGCCGCTCGCCTTGGCCTGCGCTTGCATCAGGCTCATCAGGGTAGACATGCCGCGGCCATAGGCTGCGGCCGCGGCGGAGGGGTCTTCTGCGGAGAGGACGGCAATCGCCTCTGTTTTTAGCAGGGGATATGTCTCTATATACTGCTGCGCCTCCTGCGTGCCGGGCTGTATGGTTTTGTAGCTCGATTCCATCTGCGCTTTGTCCCCTGTGGTCATCAACGATTCAAAAAAATCGAGCCCTTTGCGGCTGATGGCCTTTGGCGCTTGCTCAGAGATACCACCCTGCTGAATCCCGACATTGACAATATCGGACATCAAATTCGGCAGATTCAGATCGCATGCCGCCTGCACAAAGAGCAAAACAACACAGATCAGAATGGGAAGCACATAGGGCTTTGCATAGTGCAAAAGCTTTTTCATTCGATCACCCTTTCCTTACAGCGCGCCCACGCGCACTGCCTCCGGGTTTTCTCCGGATAATAGTTAACATGATTAATTGATATTATAGTAGCTAAAATGGAACTGTCAAGATCAAAAGATGCAATCGTGGATTCTTTTACAAACCGTTCATAATAGAGCCATCCTTTTCATACAAAATCCATTTATTTTTATGCTTGACAAGTTGGGGACAAAAGGATAGACTAAAATTAATTAACTAACGCAATTAATTTTGGCACTGGGGGCGTTCTGCATGGATGGAATGGAATATCAGTTGATTGAAGCGGTGTTTGAAGCGAAGCACAGCCTGCATCGGGTAATCCATTTTGCCAAGGTTCCCCGCGGCACGTTCGCGGCGCTGTTTTTGATCGATCAGATGAATCGGGAGCCGCAGCAGGAGCGGGCCATGCCGGGCGTGACGGTATCCATGCTCAGCGATCGGCTTCACAATTCCCGCCCGGCGGTCACACGGCTGATTAATGATCTGGAAGAGCAGGGCTATGTTGTCAAACTCACTGCAAAGCAGGATAGGCGCTTTGTTTACCTAATGCTGACGCAGGAAGGGCAGGCGGTTCTTTGCCAGGCAAAGCATGCTTTTTTCACCGCGGTTCATGAAATTGTGCAGATGCTTGGGCAGGAGGATTCCCGCGAGCTTTTGCGGCTTTTGCGGCGGATCGCACAGTTGCAGCCGCAGAGCGGGGATACGCAACCCGCACCTGAAGAAATGGGTGCGGTGGAATAAGCTTGATAGGAATGCCGGCAAAAAAAGAGCCGTTGCAAAATGCTTTTCATTTTGCAACGGCTTTCTTGATAAAATTCTAGTTACTCCAGCTCTTTCAGAGCCGGCTCCTCTTCCTTCGGCACACGGACCTGCGCATCCTTCACAATTCGAACCTCCTTGCGATGGATGGAAACCGGGGCGGCGTCCGGCCGCTTATGAAGGCGGATCTTGAGTATCCCGGTCAACAGATTGGCATCGATCACAACACCGCGGCCCTCTTTGGTATCCACAATCGCGCCATTTTTGGGCGTAACACGCAGAAGGTGCTCATATGCATTTTGCTCATATTTCAGGCAGCACATCAGCCGGCCGCAGGTGCCGCTGATCTTGACCGGGTTGAGGGAAATTCCCTGCTCCTTCGCCATTTTGATGGAGACGGATTGAAAATCGCCTAAAAAGGTGCTGCAACAAAACGGACGGCCACAGATGCCTAAGCCCCCTAGCAGCTTTGATTCATCGCGCACGCCAATCTGCCTGAGCTCGATGCGCGTGCGGAAAACGCTGGCGAGATCCTTGACCAGTTCGCGGAAATCAACGCGCCCATCCGCTGTAAAGTAAAACATGATTTTGCTTCGGTCGAAGGTGTATTCCACTTCGACGAGCTTCATCTCCAGCTTATGCGCTGCGATTTTTTGCAGGCAAATTTGAAATGCATCTTTTTCTTTAGCGCGGTTTTCCGCCACAATTTTTAAATCTTCGGGCGTGGCGGTGCGAATGATCATTTTCAGGGGCTTTACGATCTGATCCTCCGGCACCTCGCGGTTTTCCATTGCCACCTCGCCGCATTCAATGCCACGCGCCGTTTCCACAATTACAGATTCCCCCTTGGAAAAGGGCTTGTCATCCGGGTCGAAGTAATATACCTTTCCAGCGCCTTTAAAACGGACGCCTACAATTTCGGCCATATATTTATAATTCCTCCGTTACAAAAATCTATCGTTATTTCCCAGCGGCGCGCCTGAGCGTACTGCACAGCCGCGTGATGAGCAAATTTTGATTGGCGTTACGCAGCAAGCTGTGGTTTAAGCTGCTGATTGTGTCGATCACGGCTAAAAGCCTTTCCTGCGTGAGCGCCCCTGCGAGGTAAGCTGCCGTTTCATCCGTCGGCTCCATTCCGCAGCTGATGCGCGCCGCCTCTCGGAAGATCAGCATCATGCGCGCAAGGCACAAGGCAGTCAGCTCTTTATCCTTTTCAAGCTTTCCGGTCAGGGAGAGTAGTGGGAATTCAGCAGCAGCGGCAACCGCCCGCGCCATCTGGTCAGAAAGGTCGTTTGCCTTCTGCTCCTTTTTGCCTGCGGCGGCCGTGAGCTCCTGCGCGGGCGAATCCAGTGTAAACGTAGTCACCCGCGATAGGATGGTGGGCAGCATTTTTGTTTTGGAATCACAGGCCAGAAGAAAAACTGCATAGGCGGGCGGTTCCTCCAACACCTTTAGCAAGGCGTTCTGCGCCTGCGGGGACATCGACTGTGCGTTAAGCAGCAGATAGGCCTTATAGGAGGCCTCGTTGGGCAGGATAAACACATCCTCCCGCACCTCCCGCACTGTTTCGATGTGAAAAGAGCGGGCTGCTTCGCCGCCTTCCGCCTCGAAAATATCCGGGTGCGCCTGGGCAGCAGCCTTTTGGCAGGCGGCGCATTTGCCGCATGGATGCTCGTCGGACGAAGTGCATACCAACGCCTGCGCGATCAAACGAACCAGGGTTTTGCGCTCCTGCGCTGAACCGCCCTCAATAAGGACGGCATGCGGGAACCGGCCCGCCTCCAAAAGCTGTGCAATCTGCTTGCAAGCCTGCGGGCTTGCGCGAAAAGAACCAAACTTCATAGCGCTCCCTTGCTTTACAGCTTATAAAACTGCGCCACATCCAGCACAAAAACCGTTGCACCGCCGACCGTGATTTCGACGGGGGCGGACATGAGCGGCTCATTGATGTAGGTGGAGGCAGGTTGGACGAGCTGCGTGCGCTTGCGGCTAAAGCGGCCGATGAGATCGATCAGCTCGGAAACGCGCTCATCCTCCACGCCGATCAGGAGCGTGACGTTCCCCGCCCGCAGGAAGCCGCCGGATGTGGAAAGCTTGGTGGCGCTGAATTCCGCGCGGGTAATCTCAGAGAGCACGGCGTGACTGTCATCATTATTGACAATTGCAACGACCAATTTCATAATAAAGCCATCCTTTCACGAAATCGCTGGGATGTGAATGATTAGGTTGAACTGTGGCCCAATAGCCCACTTACATTATAATGCACCGCGCACTATTTTACAACTTCAATCTCTAAAATACCAGATTGCGCCAGCAGATCTGCGCATTCCGGGGTGATGCGTTCACCTGGCATGATGGCCGGAATTGCGGGCGGGCATGGGCATGCGGTTTGAGCGGCAATTCGGCCTTGCGCCATGCATAGCGGGAGCCGCACCCTCGGAGAAAGGAGCGCTTCGCGGGGCGATGCAGCAATAGGCGGCGGGGCGGGCAGCAAAGAGGAGGGGGAAAAGGGCTCGCCCACGGGCATCGTTGTCAGCGCCGCCCGCAGTTGGGCAAAATCTTTCTCGGTATTGAAGGGAGAGAGCAGCAGGATCAGGAAGGCCTCATCCGCATATTCCACCTCGATCCCCGCACTGCGCAGGTGCAGGGCGGCCCGCTTCCCGCTGACGCCCGCGTGCGCGGTATTCCAGACGAGATGGAGCGGGTCGCACAGCCCTTCCGGTGGAAGGAAGCCGAGTGTTTGGGCATAAGCGTTGAGTTCGTTTGCCTGGGCTGCTGTTTTGGCATAGGCTGCTTTCCCCTCTTCCTCCAGCCACGCGCGGCACAGGTCGAGCGAAAGCAGGATGGGGAAGGAAGGGCTTGTGGAACCGAACAGTGCCATTGCAGCCCGCACCTGGGGCAGATAGCGGCCGCTCCCAATCTGAAAATAAGCGCCGCCCGTAAGCACGGGCAGTGTTTTGTGCGCAGAGTCAGCGCACATCGCAGCCCCTTGGGAAAGCGGATGGAGTTTGCGGTCGAGGAAGAAGAGATGCGCGCCGTGCGCGTTATCTACAATCACGGGCACATTGTATTGTTGTGCCGCGGCGCAAATGGCGTTTAAGTCGCTCATCACGCCGTAATAATCCGGCGTAGTGAGGTAAACAGCCTTTGCGTCCGGGTGTTTTTGCAACGCTTTTGCCACATCGTCCGCCTGGATTCTCCCGGCAAGGCCAGGCCCGGCGTCTTGCCGGGGCCAAACCCATATGGGCGTAATGCCTAGCAGTGCCATCGCATGAACCGCGCTGCGGTGAACAGTGCGGCCCATGACGACCGTTCCCCCCAGTGGAGCGGCAAGGCGTAGCATAGCCTGGATACAAAGCGTGCATCCGCCTGCGGAAAAAAACGTGCCTGCCGTGCCAAAGGCTTTTGCCGCCGCCTGTTCTGCCAACAGGGTGGGGCCTTCCGCGTCAAAAAGGCTACCAGTGGAGGGGAGCTCTGTCACATCGAATATGGGCAGCTTTCCCAACGGGGCAAGGCAGCCCGCCCGGCCCTTGTGCCCAGGCATATGGAGGCTGACCTGTTCTGTTTGCCGGTGCCGCATCAATGCCTCATAAAGCGGGGCGCAAGCGCTCATCTGGGATCCCCACTTTCTGCTAAGGATTCGGATTGAGACCTTCCATTCAGGGGAGCGGAGAGTAGTTTCAGATTTCGCTCAATCACCTTCCTGCCGCGCCACGCATAGGCCATGCCCTCGAGCGGGCCATTTTCGACAGCTGAGGCATGAAAGGTATGGGCGAACTCCGTCAGGGGCCGAATGGCCGCTTGTGCGTTCATCGGGCAAGTGGTCTGGCAGATATCACAGCCCCATGCACAGCCTGAGCGGCGGATCAGAGCGGCTTCCTGTTCGCTGAGAGAGCCTTTTCGTTGCGTCAGAGCGGACATGCATTTGGATCGATCCAGCCCCTTGCCGGTCAATGCGCCGGTGGGGCAGGCGGAGATACACCTCCCACAGCCAATGCAGGGGCGGATTTGATGCGGCGGGGCGTCGATTGGCAGCGTTGTAACGATCTCCCCAATAAATACCCATGAACCGTAGCGTTCATGGATTAAAAGGCCGTTTTGACCGATGCGGCCAAGCCCGGCCAATGCGGCGGCGCGCACCTCCGGAATTGGGGAATTATCGGTAAACGGCACGAATGCTTCTTCGGGAAATGCCTGCTCTAGAGCCGATACAGCTCGTTTGAGGTATTGCGGCACGATTTCGTGATAATCCCCCACCGCGGCATAGCGGGATAAGTTCCCGCCCTGATAGGCCGCTTCCTCCATTGCGTAGGGGAAAAGAGCCACGAATATGGATTTTGCATCCGCGGGCAACCGCTCCTTTGCCCGGCATTCAAGAATCTGGGGGCGCAGCGGCTCAAACGGGCAGCATCCAAAAATCGGAATGCCGGCGCAGGATAAAATCGTTTTTATTTTTGGAAGCTGTTCCATCGTGTGGCTCCCCTTTTCATTGATTTGTATGCCTGTTATATGGTTTGGGATAAAGCGATCATCAAGGGCATCGTCAGAATGGAGAGGAAAGTGATTACGGCAACCACTTTGGAAGAAAGCCCGGTATCACGACCGTATTTGGCGGCGAACATGACGGTGTTATTTGCTGTGGGCGCGCTCGCGGAAATGATGCAGGAGGTCAGCAGCGCGCCGGTGACGCCGCACAGGCGGAAAATCAGCAGCATGAGGGCAGGCAGCACAAGCAGCTTGAGCGCAGCCGCCAAATAAATTTTTTTCTCCCGGAACATCGTTTTTAAATCCGTGTTGGCAAGATAGGTGCCGAACATGATCATCGCCATTGGCGTGTTTAGCCCGGCGATAAAGGAGATTGGATCCGCGAGGACAACGGGCAGCTTTACCTCCAGCAGGTAAAGCGGAAGGCCGATAGCAACGGAGATCGTGCCCGGGTTGAATAAAAGCTTTTTCCAATTGAAATGCCTCCCGCCGGACATCACGGCTACACCGTGCGTAAAGCAGACAACGTTGAAGGGGATCAGGCAGGCAGAGCAATAAAACACACCGGGCGCGCCGAGCAGCGCCTGCGCCATGGGCAGCGCCATATAGCCGACGTTCCCATAAACGCTCGCGTAGCGGTAAATGGCGTTTTCCTCACGGTTCCCCCCGCGAAAAAAGGGAAGGGAGATCAAGATCGCAGCGCCATGCATGGCAAACCCGCAAACGGTGGAGACCAGCAGCGCGGTGGCGTTTTCCGCCGTCAGCTCCATGGAGAGGAAGGATTGTGTGATGATGGCAGGTGTAACGATATAAAAAAGGAGGTCGTTCGTCATCCGAGCGGCCTTTTCTTTATAAAGCCCGGTTTTATCTGCAAAAAAACCGACGGCGATCATGATATACAAAATAAGCACCTGCTGCGCGGCAGTCGCCATATTTTCTAAAAACAAAACAATTCCCCGCTTTGCAAGAAGAATTCAAAATAAAAGAAAGGCGGGCTTTTGCCCGCCCCAGAGGTTATGTTTGTTAGGCGACATCTCCAACGTCAATTTTTCGCATTGCAAAGGCTCCCTGGATCAGGACAAACAAAATCAGCAGCGATGCCATCAGATCGCACAGCTCAAAGGGAGACTGCGCGGCAAGCTGAGAAGAACGGCCGATGACAACCATCACCAGGCGCGGTACGGAGCAAGCGAAGCCAAACAAGGCGGCCGGTAATCCATAGCCATACAGGCTCCACATTGCGCCGCGGTCATCTACATGTGCGCAGATCCGTGCAAAATTCAGGAAGAATAGAAGCATTGCTGCGAGCATGAATAGTTCTAACAGGAGATCGGAAATATTTTTAAAATTAATCGTGCGGGAGAAACGGAAGATCATGCGCGCCATAATCCAACACAGCGGCGCAACAGCAAGCAATTTGAATTGGGAATAGTCCAGCTTGCCTGTAATATAGTGATAGCCGAAAAAGAGAAAAAACACACAGCTAAGCACTGCAAACAGCACTTCAAAAATCAAGGCAAAGCCGCCGGTTTTGATGAGGTAAAGGAATAGGCTCGTGTTTTGCTGTATCACAAGCGCGTTGCGCTCCGAGAGAATATTCAGGAAGTTTTCGGTTTGAGAAATGGCATCCACCACCAGCGAAACAGCGAAGAGAAGCGATACGGTGCCAAGGCCGATATTTTTCCGTTTCCACAGCCGCACAGGTACATCTCCGCTCAAATAGGAGATTACCACCAGCACAACCGTGCATACGGCGAGCAGAATATACAGCGTGGGGATCGTGGCGCTATGACCGGTATAAAAGCCGGTTTCCGGCTCGATTAGACGCATCAGCTGATAGGTGCGCAGCGGCAAAACGGCCACCAGCCCCGCGGCGAAAATACATAGAACGGCCATCATTGGGATAGATTCGAAACGCCCTTTGAGCTTGAGCTTCATAAATCAATCACTCCTGCTTTTTGATGCGGAACAAGCCATTGTCATATGGTTCCGCGCAAATGGGATATGTGTTATAAGGTTTGCGTTCAGGTTTGTTTGCCCGATCCATAACTGGGCCAGCCGGTTGCCCGGCTCAGGCCGTTAGATCCGCTCTTCTGTGGGAACATAAACCGAAGAGTGCGGCTGTGCCTCCGTGCGCTGTGTGATTGGGGTGTAGACACCGGGGAGAGAAACGCTTTTGTAGGCCGGGCGAATGATCCGGCCGCCGCTGATGAGCTCTTCCATCCGGTGTGCAGCCCAGCCGGCCATGCGGGCAACGGCAAATAGGGGTGTGAAGAGATCCACAGGGATGCCGAGCATCCGGTATACCAAGCCGGAATACAGGTCCACATTGGCGCACACACGCTTTTTGTTCCCTTTCTCACGGGCAAAAATTTCAGGCGTTAATCGCTCAACCAGCTCGATGGAACGGAACTTTTCCTCAAACTCTGTGCCGGATGCAAATTTACGAGCCTGTTCCTTAAGCAGCACGGCGCGCGGATCAGAGAGCGTATAGACAGCGTGCCCCATGCCGTAAATCAGGCCGCTGTGGTCTCCAGCCTGCTTATGAATGATTCGCTTGAGAAAATCGGCCACCTGACCCTCATCCGTCAGGTCGGATATCTCTTGCTCCATGCAGTCCAACATTTGGGTTACCTTGATGTTGGCGCCACCATGGCGGGGGCCTTTGAGGGAGCCGATGCCTGCGGCGATGGCGGAATAAGTATCTGTTCCGCTGGAGGTGAGCACCCGAGTGGAAAAGGTGGAATTGTTGCCGCCGCCGTGTTCTGCATGCAGCATCAGGCACAGATCCAGCAGCTTTGCCTCTTCATCGGTAAACTTCCGGTCAGAACGGATGGAGTTGAGGATAAATTGAGCGGTGGTATGTTCCTTTCGGATCGGATGGATGTACATGCTCTTATGATAATAATGCCGGCGTTTGACCTGATAGGCATAGCTCATAATGGTTGGAAGCTGGGCAACGAGCTGGATGGATTGCCGCAAAACATTTTCAATGGAGATATCATCCGGCTGCTCGTCATAGGAATAGAGGGCCAGCACGCAGCGCGCCAGCTTATTCATGATATCCGGCGAGGGCGCCTTCATAATCATATCCTCAATAAAATCTTCCGGGAGCTCGCGGCACTGGGCCAAGGTCTGCGTAAAGGCTGTGAGTTGCGCCTGCGTGGGCAGCGTGCCGAACAGGAGCAGCCAGGCAACCTCTTCATAGCCGAAGCGGTCCTCCGCTTCGCAGCCATGCACCAGATCGAGCAGATCTATCCCGCGGTAAATCAGGCGGCCGGGCACCGGTACGCGCTCTCCGTCGCTGACATAATAGCCCTGCACGTTGCAGATACGGGTGAGCCCTGCCATAACGCCTGTGCCATCTTGGTTGCGCAGGCCGCGCTTGACGGAATAACGCTCGAAGTCGGCAGGGTTGATGGAGTTATTTTTGCCAAGCTCCTTGCATAAATTGGAAAGAGAATCGTTGGAAAGGGGGGAGATATAGTTTGCCATTGGCATCACCGCTCTAAAAAATATAATCGTTCATAATATTGTATAACGCTGACAGGGTAAAGTCAAGGTTTTCAATGGGAGCCTGCATAGGTGGGCTGGCGTGGAGCAACCTCCACACGCCGCCCCTGCGATTGGGAAAGGATGAATAAAATGCGCAGATATGGAGTTTTGTGTATGGTACTGCTGCTGATTATGGTGGTTACGCCACTGCTGGCGATGGGGGAGAACGCCGCTCAAATTCCGGACAGCCTCTCTCCTGGAGATTCCGCCGGAGAAGGGCAGAAGGGGCAGGCGGGGGAATCGGGGACGATGAAGGTGCTACGCGCTTCCAGCAACCGAGTGGAGACAATGAGCGACTTGGAATATGTGATCGGAGCAGTCAGTGCGGAAATGCCGCCAACCTACCATACGGAAGCGCTCAAAGCGCAGGCGGCTGCCTGCTACACCTTTGCGCTGCGCAGCCGCAACGAGCAGCTGAAAAAGCCGGACGACGCGCTTTCCGGCGCCTATCTCAACGACGATAGCTCACAGCACCAGGGCTTTATCAGCAAGGAGGAGAGCCGGGAAAAATGGGGCGACAAGTTCGACACCTATTATAAAAAAATCAGTGAGGCCTGCGAGGCAGTCGTCGGCAAGGCGATCGTATACGATGGAGAGCCAATTGTCGCTGCTTTCCATGCCATATGCAGCGGGCAGACGGAGAGCGCGCAGGTGGTTTGGGGGAAGGATCTGCCGTATCTCCAATCTGTGCAGAGCACAGGAGACCGGCTTTCACCGGACTATGCTTCCACACTTTCTCTCACAAAGGATCAATTTAGCACAATGGCCAAAAAGCTGGGCGAGGTTTCTCTGGAGGATGACGCATCCAAATGGTTTGCAAGCCCGGAAACTTCCAAGGCGGGGACGGTTACGGCCATCACCATCGGCGGGCAAAAGGTGACCGGGCAGCAGGTGCGTGAGGCCTTTGGCCTGCGCAGTGCATGTTTTACCTTGGAATATAAAAATGACCGGTTCACCTTCCACGTCAGAGGCTATGGCCACTGCGTGGGGATGAGCCAGTATGGCGCGGATTATATGGCCCGACAGGGCAGCTCCTGGGAGGAGATCGTTCAGCATTATTACAAAGGGGCGGAGATCAAAGAACTGTGAACCTACTGATCAGACTTTGCCAACACCTGTTCCATCCGGGTCATCAGGCTTTTGCGTGCGCGGGAAAGCTTGACGCGCGCGAGCTTCTCCGAGCAATTGAGCAGGGCCGCCAGTTGGGCGGTGTTGCAGCCATGGGCATATTTTAAAGTAAGCGCGTAGCGGTAATCGGGAGGCAGGCAGCGGATCACTTGCAAAATCGTTTCCTCCTGCTCCCGGCGCAATAGCAGCACGTCCGGACGATTCTCCTCATCCTCTGGGTCGGAATCCAATTCCATCATCTCTTCTAAAGACGATTCCTCCTGGGTTTTGTTGCGCTTGCGCTTCATATCGTAGGAAATATTTTTAATGACCGTTATCAAAAATGCGATCGTTTTGTGCTCGTCTGACTCGTCAATTTTATCCAGGCAGCTGATGATACGGATAAATGTTTCCTGCACGGCATCCTCCGCAAGGTGCTCGTCAAACAGAATATTCTGCGCCGTATATTTCAGGCAGCGTTCATATTGGTGGAAGAGACGTTCAAATTTATCACGCTCCTCCTGTGTGTCAATGAGAGAAAGGTAAAGGGTAAGCACGCTGCCACCTCGCTTGTTGTCTGAGTAAAATCCGGGTGTTTAACAGGCCGCTTCGCATTCGTTTTGGCATGGATTATTTTAGCATGCTTCCCGGGAGAAGGCAAGTTTCGAGTGGAATAAATCCAATTCGACCAGTTTTGGGGGCAAAATAAGGGCGCGCTGCAAATGGTGGACATACCTGCTTTGCAGCGCGCCAGTTTTATGGCGCCATATTAAGTTCTTTTGCTGAGAATCCTGGCGGAGTTCAGTACGGCGAGGATCGTAACGCCTACATCGGCAAATACAGCCGCCCACATACCTGCAAGGCTCAGCGCGCCAAGCAAGAGCACAATACCTTTTACGAGGAGCGCAAACGTGATATTAAACCGAATGATCCGCATGCAGCGGCGGAAGAGGACGATTGCCTGTGGCAGCTTAGAGGGCTGATTATTCGTTAAAACAACGTCGCCCGCTTCGATAGCCGCATCTGTGCCGAGCCCCATTGCAACGCCGACATCCGCGGCGGCAAGCACGGGGGCGTCATTGATGCCATCGCCGACAAAGGCGGTCACGCCGTTTTCCCGTTTGATCTGTTCCAGGATCTCCAACTTTTCCTCCGGCAGAAGGCCGGCGTGGTATTCGGTAATCCCGCACGCTGCTGCCGCTTCTCTGGCCGCTTCCTCATGGTCGCCTGTGAGCATAACAATCCGGCTGACACCCAGCGCACGCAACTGCTTTACCGCAAGGGCGGAATCCTCCCGCAGTTTGCCGGAAACAGAAACGGCTCCCAAAAGCTGCCCTCCGCGAGCAACATACACCATCTCGTTTGGCAGAGCGGAGATATCCACTCCATGCTCCTGCATGAGCCGTTTTGCACCGCAGAGGATTTCTTCTCCATCCGCGATCACACGGGTGCCACCGCCCGGCGTTTCTGAAAAATTGCTGATCCGGGATTCCTCGATTTCTCCAAAAGCCTCGGAGATCGATCGGGCTATCGGGTGTTTGGAGCGGCATTCAGCGAGCGCCGCCGCCTCTAAAACCGCTTGCTCGGAAACACCGTTTACCGCGGCGATATGGGTGACGGTAAATTGATCGGTGGTGAGAGTGCCGGTTTTATCAAATACAACGGCTCCTGGCTTTTCGAGAGTTTCGATATAACAGCCGCCTTTGACGAGAATGCCACGTTTAGAGGCGGCGCCAACCCCTGCAAAGAAACCCAGCGGAACGCTTAACACAAACGCGCACGGGCAGGAGGCTACGAGGAACACAAGCGCGTTATGCGCCCATTCCTTCCAATCGCCGCCGAGCAGAGGGGGGACGATGGCGAGCAGAGCTGCCAATATTACAACGGCAGGCGTGTAGATCTTTGCAAATTTCGTGACAAGCCGTTCCGCTGGCGCTTTGCGCTGGGCGGCATTTTCTACCATATCAATGATCCGGGAAGCGGCGGACTGTGCATAGGAGTTAACGACCCGCATCGTTAGGGTTCCTGGGCCGTTAATCATGCCGCTGAGCAATTCAGATTCCGGCCCGGCATTTTGCGGGGCGCTTTCGCCAGTAATGGCGGAGGCGTCCACCGTGCTTTCGCCGGAAAGCACCACGCCATCGAGCGGGATGCGCTCAAAGGGCAAAATTTGCAGTGTTGCGCCTACTTCCACCTCTTGCGCGGAAACTTGCTGCGTGGCGCCGTCCGGCAGCAAAAGATTGGCGGTATCCGGCCGGATTTCAGATAACGCGGCGATTGATTTGCGGGAGCGGCCGACTGCATAGTGCTCAAACAATTCTCCCACGCCAAAAAAGAGGGTAACGGCGGCAGCTTCCGCAAAATCGCCCATAAAAGAGGCGGCGACAACGGCAATGGTAACAAGCAAATGCTCATCTAAGCTGATATGGCGTAGGCTCTTGACGGCGGCTGCAAAGACCGGCCAGCCGGCGAGCAAAATGCTCGATATGAAAAGAATGGGAGAAAGGATGGCTGGAGCGGCAGGAATTTCCCGGCAGAGATAGGCTGTCACGAAGCATATGGCTGAGGCGATCACAGTGCCGATCTGCCACTTTCCCTCAGCCTCGCTGTGCGTATGACTCCGGCCCTGTTCCGAATGGGATCCGGCTCGATCGCCGGAAAGCTCAACTGCTACACAACCCGGCTCCACACGGCTGATTTCCAGGTTGATCCGGTCTACTAATTCGCGGGGCTCTCCCTTTGCTTTCAAGGTCAGGGTAGCGGTTGGAAAGTTTACGCTCACTTCAGAAAAAGTGTCGATCGCAGAGAGCCGTTCTTCAATTTTGGATGCACAGCTTGCGCAATCCAGGTTATTCAGTTTATACTGCCTGCGGTTTGTCATAAGGAGATCGCTCCTCTCTTGTGTAAAATGTGCTGTAGCCCCGCGGCAAAGATAGAATGGACGTGCTCGTCATCCAGCGCGTAATACATTGTTTTGCCATCGCGCCTGGGGCGAACCAAGCCGGCGGTGCGCAGAATGCGTAGCTGATGGGAAATGGCGCTTTGCCCCATGCCCAGCAGCTCTGCCAGGTCGCATACGCACAGCTCATGATCGAGCAGGGCACTAAGAATACGGATGCGCGTGCTGTCCCCAAACACTTTAAAAAGCTCGGCTACATCGTAAAGGACTTCTTCGTCCGGCATTTGCACACGCGTGCAGGCGATAAGATCCTCATGTGTTTCCAGCTCGGCGCAGCAGTATTCCGGCATTTCCGACGGTGTGGATAAAGCGGATTGTTTGGGCTCCATTTGGCTAGCCTCCTTCTAATCAAACGAATCAAATAAAGTATTGTATTGCATAATATAAACATATGAACAACTATTCATACGTTAATATTAATATACTCTACTGGTGTGAAAAAGTCAAGCGGGAATGCGGATTTCTTGAAATGTTTTTTGCTGCATTTCTTTTTTAAAAAAGAGAATATTCAAAAATCGATCCGGTTTCTGTGCTCCCGTTTTGCTTGTGGATTGCAGGGAGCTGTGTTATAATAGCTTCAAATATTTTGTTTGAAGCATTGGAAAAATGTCTGTCGGCGCAAAACGCCTCCTGCCGCGATGCGGCAGCGCCATTTTCAAAAAGAGTATTTGTACATATTGGTATAATAACCTCACGAATCTCGAGCTTCGGAGAACATGAAAACATTGGGAAAATGCCTTCCGCAGAGCGGCAATGCCAATTTGGCGGCATAGGAAGGCAATTCAATGTGATATACTCATCAATTGCCGGTTGAAACCGGCATCAGGGAATAGGGGACGGAATATGCCTATATTAAAGCAAGCGAAGCGCATCGTCGTGAAGGTCGGCACTTCTACGCTGACCTATGAGACGGGCAAAACAAACATCCGCCGAATGGCAAAGCTCGTCAGTGTGCTGTCCGACCTGCTCAACTCCGGGATGGAGGTTGTGCTGGTGACAAGCGGAGCAATCGGCGTGGGCGTTGGAAAGCTCGGCCTGCGCGAGCGACCGGACGATACGCCGGGCCGTCAGGCAGCGGCAACCGTGGGGCAATGCGAGCTGATGTTTATGTATGATAAGCTTTTCGGCGAGTATGGGCACACCGTGGGCCAGCTGCTTATCACGCGGGGCGATATTGAAAATGATTGCCGGAAAACCAATCTGGTGAATACCTTTGAAAAGCTCTTTGCCTATGGTGCGATTCCAATCGTCAATGAAAACGACAGCGTAGCTGTGGAGGAGATCGTCTTTGGCGATAACGACAGCCTTTCGGCGATCGTGGCGCGGCTTGTGCATGCGGATGCCCTGATTATCCTCAGTGATATTGACGGCCTGTACGACAGCGATCCGCACAAGGATGCGGACGCACGCCTGATCCCAGTGGTGGATGAGATCGATGGCCGAATTCGGGCATTGGCCGGCGGCAGCGGAACACAGCGCGGCACCGGAGGCATGGTGACAAAATTGCATGCCGCAGAGCTTGCCACAGAGGCGGGGATTGATACGATTGTGATGAACGGCGACGCGCCGCAGGATTTATACAAGATATTGGAGGGCCGACAGATCGGCACATTTTTTAAAGCGAGGAGGAATCGGGAATGACCGCATTGGAACAATTAGGGCGGCGGGCAAAGCAGGCGGAGCAATTTTTGCGCACGGCTTCCACTGCTAGTAAAGATCATGGCCTAACACAAATTGCGGACGCTTTACTGGAACATACTGCCGCGATTTTGGAGGCAAATGCGAAGGATATTGCCAATGGCGAACAGGCGGGCATGAGCCCTGCTTTGCTTGACCGCCTCCGCCTGAATGAGGCCCGTATTGCAGGCATGGCGCAAGGCATGCGAGAGATTGTTGCTCTGCCGGACCCGGTTGGCAGAGTGCTCTCCGGTGGGAACAGGCCGAACGGCTTGCAGATTGTGAAAGTGGCGGTGCCTCTCGGCGTTGTGGCAGTGATTTTTGAAGCACGCCCCAATGTAACGGTGGATGCGGCGGCGCTGTGCTTAAAATCCGGCAATGCGGTGATTCTGCGCGGCGGCAAGGAGGCGATCCATTCCAACCAGGCGATTGCTGCCGTGATGCGCGCCGCATTGGAGCAGGCGGGGCTTCCGCAAGATTGCATCCAGCTCGTGGCGGATACGTCGCGCGATTCCGCCAATGAGCTGATGCGGCTCAATGCGTATGTGGATGTATTGATCCCCAGGGGCGGCGGCGGGCTGATCCGCGCAGTGGTGGAGCATGCAACCGTGCCGGTGATTGAAACAGGTGTGGGCAACTGCCACGTTTATGTCGATCAGGCGGCAGACTTGGAAATGGCGGCGGAGATCGTTTTCAATGCGAAAACCTCCCGCCCCTCGGTTTGCAACGCATGCGAAAGCCTGTTGGTGCACCGCGGGATTGCGGAGCAGGCGCTGCCGCTGATCAAGCGCAGGCTTGATGAAAAGCAGGTGGTTCTGCGCGGGGATAAAGCGGCCTGTGCAATCCTGCCTGGCATAGAAGCCGCACAGGAGGCGGACTGGAGCACGGAATACCTAGATTATATACTATCGGTGAAGGTTGTCGGCAGCATCGAAGAAGCGATTGCACACATCGGCCGCTATGGGACCGGGCACAGTGAATGCATTGTAACGCAAAATTACAGTGCTGCGGAGCAGTTTCTCAATGAGGTGGACGCGGCAGCGGTTTATGTGAATGCATCCACCCGGTATACGGATGGCGGAGAATTTGGTTTTGGCGCGGAAATCGGCATCTCTACCCAAAAGCTGCATGCGCGTGGTCCGCTTGGGCTCAGCGAGCTGACCAGCGTGAAATATAAGATTTACGGCGCAGGGCAGGTTCGCTAGCCGGAACTGCACTGCGATCACAACAGGAGGATTTGCCCATATGGATACAAAAGCAAGGCCGTCCCGTAAAAAGAGAAGGTCCTGGGCGTTCCCGCTCGGGTTGCTCGTTATCGTGTTGGTGGTCGCCGGAGTGGTGGCAATCGTCGGCGCGGGTGTAAGCGGTGTCAAAGGCGTCGTGGAACGGCGCGAGAATGCGATGAAAGAGGAGTATCAGAAGTTTATTGCTCCTGTCATTATGAATGACCCGTCACCCTTCGACGATCTGAGCCAGGCGGATATCGGCCAGCTGATGGAGGCTGCCGTCTGGTCCCTGCTGCGCAGTGATCCTGATCCGGATCGTTATCCGTATGAAGAGGGGGGCTATATGGTTATCCCGCAGGCGGATGTGGAAAAACAGTTTGAATACTTGTTTGGCACAGAGGTGAAGCCGCAGCATGCGACGATTACCGGCTATGGCTATGAATTCCCCTATGACGCGGCGACGAAAACCTATCATATCCCGGTTGCAGGCGTTGATCAGCTTTATACGGCTCAGATTTATGAGATTGAGAAAAAGGGTGCAACAACCTATCTGACCGTCGGCTATATCGCCGGTGGGCAGTGGGTACAGGATGCAAATGGAGATATTGTGGCCCCTGAGCCGGATAAATATATGAAGATCACGCTGCGCGAAAAAGGCGAATCCTATTATATCAGCGCAATACAGGCAACCGATCCGCCAGAAACGGCAGCCACCAAGGCGCAGCCGTCTGAAACGGAGGGAGAAACGGTCAGCGAGGCTCCTGCCAGCTCTGAAGGGGCTTCCTCTACCGCGGCGGCAACCATTGCTACCGCACAGAGCACTGCCGGGTAAGGGGTGGTAAATTAAAAAGGGTGCACTGTAAAAATAAAATTTTGCAGTGTACCCTTGAAAAATGCTTGCGGGCCTTGCGTTTTGGCCTATATTTTTACCCTTTAGGCGGTAAAGCATGTTTTTAGCCTCCTGCGTTGTTTTTTATACATTCTGTAGCAGGCACACGGCTTGCAGGTGTTTTTGCGGGCGGGGAGAGAGCGTGCTTTGTGAAGCGCTGAGCGAAGCGGCATTATGCGCACGCATCCCCTTTTGGCCTGAATTAATAGGAGCTGACGATATGTTTAGGCTTTTACTTATTCTACTTTATGTGCTGACAATCTTGAGCGTTATATTTTTTGAAAGGAAGCAGCCGAATGAAGCGCTGATGTGGGTGCTGATTGTCAGTTGTGTTCCATATGCCGGGCTTATTTTTTATTTGGCGTTTGGCAGCACCTCTGCAATCAAGATGACCCGGTATTTCCGCAGCAAAAGGCTGCGAAAAAACATGCCCCTTTTGCAAAGCCAGGGTGAAGAGAACATCGGCACCATGAGTGGAATCGATGCCGATGTGGCACGGTTCAATTACCATTATAATGACGCACCGCTGTGCGCTTATGAGAAGGCTGCCTTTTATACAAGCGGGGAAAGCCATTATAAACAGCTGTTTACTGATATTGAGGCTGCGCGGCAAAGCGTTTATTTGGAATTCTATACGATTCAAAACGACAGGGTCGGGCAAGCACTGCTATCCCTTCTAACGCAAAAGCAGAAGCAGGGCGTGGAGGTGATCGTTTTATGTGATTTTATCGCCAATCTTTCCACACCGGAAGCCCTGTTCCGCCCTCTGAAGCAGGCGGGCGGCACGGTAAAAAGGCTGAAGCCTTATGTTAGCCATTTTAGAAGCCATCGAAAGATTGTGACGGTGGATGGTGAAATCGGCTATATTGGCGGCATGAATATTGGGGTCCAATATGCGAATGGCGCAAAAATCAAAACCCCATGGAGAGATACGCAGGTGCGTTTCACAGGGGACTGTGTGCATGCGCTTGAAAATGAGTTCCTCCTGGATTTGTCTACCGCTTTAAACGGTCGTTTATTTCGGCAAAGTTTTTCCTCCCTTCGCCTGCGGGAAGTGAAGCTTCCCGGGCAGGTGAAAAACCTTTGCCAGTTTGTGACCGGTGGAGTAGATAACGATAAGGAAAGCATCAAAATGTGCTATATGAGCATGATTCGATCGGCACAACGGCAAATACGGATCCAAACGCCGTATTTTATTCCGGATTGTTCCATCCTCGACGCATTAAAAACCGCAGCGGCCTCTGGCATCAAAGTTGATATTATGATCCCAGCGATCAAGGCTAACTTTTTTCTGGATCCGGTAACGAATTATTTTGCCGCCGAGATGATGGAATATGGGGCGCATGTTTATAAATATAACGGCTATATCCATGCAAAGACTATGATCGTAGATGATGAGCTTTGCTGCATTGGCTCTGTGAATATGGATATGCGCAGCTTGTTGGTGGATGATGAGATTTGCGGGGTTTTTTATGAAAACGGATTGGTGCAGGAATATAATGCAATTTATGAAGAGGATCTGCAGCATACAAAAGAATATGTTTTAGAGGAGTTTGAGAAGCGCAGCATCTGGACGAAGCTCTCAGAGCGGATTTTTATGCTGTTTACACCGCTGATGTAAATATTATGATTTTGTTTGATGAATCGGTTGCCTGTGTCGGGAGCAATTTTTTGAATCTATCAATTAAAGGGGATGCCGCATTTAATCTGCAGCGTCCCCTTTGGCTTGCTATGCTATAATTTATGTTATTCTTTCCTGAAACTTGTTGAGCTTTCAGACAAGCTTCATAGAGATGTCGAAGGCTTTGACAGAGTGTGTCAGCGCGCCGATGGAAATGATATCCACGCCAGTTTCCGCAACGGGACGCAGCGTTTCGAGCGTAATACCGCCGGAGGCCTCGATCAGGGCTTTCCCCTTCGCCATTGCGACGGCTTTGCGCATCGCTTCAAGGCTCATATTGTCGAGCATAATGATCTCCGCGCCCGCGTGCAGGGCCTCGGCCACCTCATCAAGATTGCGGGTTTCCACTTCAATTTTTACCATATGGCCAAGCTTTCCACGCAAAAGAGTGATCGCGTTGGTGATGCCACCGGCGGCATCAATGTGGTTATCCTTGAGCATCGCGCCGTCGGAGAGGTTGTAACGGTGGTTTTTACCGCCGCCGCAGACGACTGCATATTTTTGCAGGGAGCGAAGGCCAGGCAGTGTTTTGCGGGTATCGGTAATTGAGGCGTGCGTGCCCTCCACCAGCCGGACTGCCTGCGCCGTGGCTGTGGCGATGCCGGACATATGCTGGATGAGGTTGAGCGCGGTGCGCTCGCCCTTGAGCAACATGGCGGTGCTGCCGCTGAGCTCTGCGATGATATCGCCCTTTTGGAGCGTATCGCCATCTGCATGGAAGCGCTGAGCACGGAAAGCTGGATCAAGCAGTTCGAACACGCGCAATGCAACCGACAGGCCGCAGAGCACGCCGTCCGCTTTGGCAAGAAATCGAGCTTTTCCCATCTGATCCGGTGGGATCAGATAGTCCGCCGAGGTGTCAATATAATTGATATCTTCACGAATCGCCTGGCGGATCAGGTCGTCCATATAAAATTGGGGAAGCATCATGGAGAAACCATCCTTTCTATACGCATCAGATCATCGGGCTATGGATATCCCTGCCTTAACCATCATCCACTTCGCGTAGGATGATGGAGGCCACCGTGGCGAGGCTCAGCGCCTCACAGTAATCGCGGGTGACGGCGAAATGGCCGCTTTTCAGGCGGCGGCGAATTTCTTCCACTCGCCTGAGCCCGGTATGGACAGCCGTCGGGTTGGGAATGACGAAATAGGCGCGCTGCATGATATCACGGATTTCCGTGCGAAGTCCATGCGGCAGGGGAGCGCCGTCGAATTGCGGTGGGTCAATCTGTGCTGGCGGCTCCACCTCTAGATAGCCCTTTTCCATACAGCGCAAAATATCCTCCGCCGCATGGCGGCCGAACACGAGCGCTTCCAGCAGGGAATTGCTGGCCAATCGGTTGGCTCCATGCACGCCGGTGTTAGAGCATTCTCCCGCAGCATATAAGCGCGGCACAGCCGTGCGCCCCGTGAGATCTACCGCGATGCCGCCCATGAGGTAATGTTGGCAGGGGAATACAGGGATCAGATCCTGCGCAATATCTACTCCCTCCTCCAGGCAACGCTTGGAGATGGCAGGGAAACGGTTATATAAAAAGTCACGGTTTTTATAGGTGATGTCAAGAAAAAACTGGTTGCTGCCCGTGCGGCGGGATTCCAGGATGATCGCGCGGGAAACAACATCACGTGGGGCGAGCTCCAACCGGTCGTCATAGTGGGCCATAAAACGCCTTCTCTCGCAGTTGAGCAGATAAGCGCCTTCCCCACGAACAGCCTCGCTGATGAGAAACTGCTCGCGTTCCTTTTCCGAATGGAAGGCTGTGGGGTGGAACTGAACGTAGCTTAAATTTTTAATCTGGGCGCCAAGCTCATACGCAAGGCGAATGCCATCGCCCGTTGCAATGGAGGAATTGGTGGTGTAGCGGTAAACACGACCGATGCCGCCCGTTGCCAGGATGCAGTAGCTGCAAAAAACGCTGCCCGGCTCCTCGCCGCACAACAGATCCAGCCGGAATCCGCCGCGCACCTGGGCCATCTCACACACGGTGGTGTTTTCGGCAAGCTCAATATTCGAGCGCTGCCGCACCTGGGCCAGAAGCTTGATCACAATTTCATAGCCGGTCTGATCCTTATGATGCACAATCCGGCGGCGGGAATGGCCGCCCTCTAGTGTTTTTTGCGGCCGTCCGTCAGGCGCCTTGTCAAAATCTACGCCAAGCTCCATAATCCGGCGCACATCGTCCGGCCCCTCATGAACGAGTACATCCACGCTCGCAGGCGTGTTTTTATGGCCGCCTGCAATCAGCGTATCCTCATAGTGCAGGTCGAAGCTGTCGTTTTCAAAATCAAGCACAGCCGCTACACCGCCCTGGGCAAGGGAACTGTTGGAGAGCGTGTCCTCCCGCTTGGAAAGCATTAAAATTTGCTTGCTTTCATCAAACTGAAGCGCGGCGTAAAGCCCGGCTACGCCGCAGCCAGCGATGATGACGTCATATTTTTGTTGTTTGACCATTCTTTTGGCATCTCTTTTCCCGCGCGGCGGTCAGCCGCCGTATTTGAGCATGTTGTCGAGGCTGCGTTTCGCAGCCTTGCGTAAAGGCTCCTCCAGCACGATTTCTTCCCCGCCTGCTCCGGTGATTGCCATATAAACATCTTGCAGGGAGGTCATTTTCATATCGGGGCAGATGAGCTTGTCCCCTCGAAGCTGATAGAAATGCCGCCTGGGATATTTTTGAATCAAATCGTTGTATACGCCGCATTCCGTGCCGAAGAGGATATCCTCCTGCTCATTTTGCAGGGCATAATCGATGATAGCGCTCGTGGCGCCAATCATATCCGCATGCTGGAGGGCCTCCGGCGGGCATTCGGGGTGCATGGCGAGCTTGGCGCTCGGGTGCTGGGCCTTGGCGCGCAGCACATCTTGCTGCGTGATGCTGTTATGTATTGGGCAGTAACCATCCCAAAGGAGAATTTCCTTCTCCGGGCACTGTTTGCGCACCCACGCGCCCAAGTTTCGATCCGGTATAAAAAGAATTTTGTGCCCGGGCAGCGCGCGGACGATTTTAACCGCGCTTGACGAGGTAACGCACACATCGCATTCCGCCTTGAGCGCGGCGGTCGTGTTGATATAAGCGACGACCGTAACCTCCGGGTTCTCCTCACGGAAGGCGCGCACGCGCGCAGGCGTGATCTGCTCCGCCATCGGGCAGGTTGCGCGTTTTTTCGGCAAAATCACTGTCTTTTCCGGGGATAAAATTTTAACAGTTTCCGCCATAAAGCGCACACCGCATAGGACCACGCGTTCATTCTGGTAGGCGGTGGCGGCTTTGGCAAGGGCATAGCTGTCTCCGCACACATCGGCAGCCGCAAGAATATCCGGCGCTTGATAGGTGTGCGCGAGGATTAATGTGCCGTTTTTTTCTTTCTCATGTGCCAGCAGGTGTATCAGTTCTTCCTGGTTCAAAGAAGTCCCCCCTCATTTTACAAGGAAGCCGCAAGCGCCGCAGGCGGTTTCCCATCCGATATCGTTTCGTTTTATTGTACCACCATTTTCTCCTGCGTACAATATTTTTCAAACGTTATTGCATAAAAAAACAAAGTGGGATATGATACAAATGACTGGCCTAACCAGCCGGAAAATCATGGGGAAGAGGTTACCATTGGATGAAAAGGTAGATTTATTCAAACGGGCGTTTTTTCTTTCGCGCCGGAAAGAGGCGCTGCAAATACCCGAGTGAACGGGAAAGGATGCGGTTATGATTATGGCTTATTTTGAAAATATAGAGCGCCCGGAGCGCGCGTTGCTTGTCAGCGTGGATACGGGGGCATTTGATGCACAAGCATCCATTGATGAGCTGGAGGAGCTCGCGCACACGGCGGGCGCAGAGGTGCTCGCTAAAATGGTGCAAAAGCGCGACACGCCGGACGCAGCTACCTTCATTGGCTCCGGCCGGATTGTGGAGATCAAAACCTTTTGCCGCGATCATGAAGCGGATCTGCTGGTTTTCGACAGCGAGCTGACGCCGTCCCAACAGCGTAATATTGAGAAGCTCACGGATGTGCGCGTGATTGATCGGACGATGCTGATCTTGGATATTTTCGCCGCACGCGCCAGATCAAGCGAAGGCAAGCTGCAAGTAGAGCTTGCACAGCTCAAATATGCCCTGCCGCGCCTGGGCGGCAAGGGCACGGAGCTTTCCCGCTTGGGCGGTGGCATCGGCACGCGCGGCCCAGGCGAAAGCAAGCTGGAAAGCGATCGCAGGCATATCCGGAGGCGGATCGACGCGCTGGAAAATCAGCTCGAAATTGTGGGGCGCAGGCGGGCCCGGCTGCGGGAGCGGCGCAATAAAAACGGAGTGGAAACGGTGGCGATCGTCGGCTATACCAACGCCGGGAAATCCACCCTGATGAATACGCTCACTCATGCGGGCGTGCTGGCGGAGGATAAGCTCTTTGCAACGCTCGACCCCACCGCCCGCGCCCTGACTCTGCCGGATGGGCGCACGGTTATGCTGATTGATACGGTCGGCCTGGTACGCAGGCTGCCTCACCAGTTGGTAGAGGCGTTTCAATCCACATTGGAGGAGGCCGCGAGCGCCGATGTGATCCTCAATGTGTGCGACGCTTCCAGCCCGGAGTGCGCCGAGCATCTGGAAGTGACGGCGAAGCTGCTCGACGAGCTGGGGTGTGCCGGGAAGCCGGTGGTCTCTGTGATGAATAAATGCGATTTGGCGGGTAACGTTTATCATTTGCCCTCCATCGGGCACACGGTGATGGTCTCCGCCTTATATGGCAGAGGGATAGAGCAACTGCTCGATGCAATTGTGGCTGCTCTGCCCGTATCCCGCCGCAGGGTAGAACTCCTCCTGCCCTTTGATATGGGCGCTTTTGCTGCGCGGCTACGCCGGGAGGGGATTGTCCATATGGAAGAATACCGTGAAGATGGGCTTTATCTGGAGGCAACAGCGGAAATTGCTTTACTGGAACAGGTGAAGCAGTATATCCTTTCATAAAAGAGGCCCCTCGCGGATACAAACGGGATTTGTAGAATCGCCTGTGCCTATTGACAGGAGGAGTATGAAGATGAGTCCAAAGAATACCGCGGGAATCTGGTATCATGGCTCCAACAAAAAATTTTCCCTCCTGCGGGAGGGAAGCACGATCACGCCGAATAGAGCGCTAGCGGAGGCGTTTTCACACAAGCCGCCGATATTATCCTGTGAAGCGGATGGAACGCTGCTGCATAACGGAAAAAAATACGGCTATCTCTACTGTATCGACGAACCGATCGACGAGGAGCGCGATCTGTACCAGCATCCGCGCACAACACTGGAGCCAGGCTCGGAGTTCCTGACGGCGCGCCCGCTGCGTGTGCGCTGGGTTGCCGATGTCGGTAAGCCTGGCAAGGAGGAGCGCAAGACGGCGAAACGCCGCCTGAAGGGATTGGCTGGAAAAAGAAAAACTTGATCGATTGCATCCCGCGGCGATTTTTGGACCGCCAGCCTCCAAGTCAACACGGTAAAGCCGATCTTTATAAAAGAAAAAGGCTGTTGTGAACGGGGAAAAGGCACCGTTCGCAACAGCCCCTATATTTGTTTTGTTAAAATCCAAAGGGATTGAAATAGGTGTTGGTGGTAGAGCTCTCCGTTGCTTCGTTGGAGGAGGAAGATCCTTTATCCTCTACAAGCTTTACTTTTACATCAAATTTGGAGGTTTTGTAGTTATTGTCAATTCGGCACAGTGTTAGGGTGAGTGTATCGCCGACCTTGCTCTCTTCAATCAGCTCCAAGAGCGTGTTGGAGTTATCAAGGTTTTTGCCGTTGACAGCGATAATCATATCGCCTGCTTTGGCGTCCGTGTTGACAAGATCGCTGTCGGAGCCGATGCTCTTAATGACCAGCGTGCCCGCCGGAAGGTCTGTAAGCTGAACGATCATGCGGTAGCTGGATTGCTGGCTGGCCGCATAATAGGTGACGCCGAGCTTCGGCCTGCCGGGCACATAGCCGTTTGCAATGAGCTTGTCGACGATCTCCTTTGCAGAATTGATCGGGATGGCGAAGCCAATGCCCTCATAGCCCTCCGCAATTTTAGAGGAATTGATGCCGATCACCTGGCCGTACATATTGACGAGCGCACCGCCGGAGTTGCCGGGGTTGATCGCCGCGTCATGCTGGATGCATTTCATCGGGTAGCCGATCTCACTGCTAATGGGGCGGTCGATCGCGGAGACAAAGCCGCCGGTGAGCGTGCCGAAAAATTCTGTGCCGAGCGGGTTGCCGATGGCGAAGACCTGCTGGCCCACGGCAAGCTTGGAGGAATCCCCGAAGGTGGCGGCTTGCAGGCCGGAGGCCTTGATGCGAAGCACGCCTACATCGGAGCGCTCATCGTAACCGACCACGTCTGCGTCATAAGAGGTGCCGTCTTCCAGCTGCACCGTGGCTTTGACATTGTTACCGCTGATCACATGCGCGCAGGTGATAATATAGGTGTATTTGCCGGTTTTGTCTTCCCCCATGATGATGCCTGTGCCTTCGCCGGATTCGCTCTGGTTCTGGCCCATCATATTATTCTGTGCAGTTTCTGATACGATTACGCCTACAATTGAAGGCTTTACCTTTTTGGCAACTTCCTCGGCGGTCAATTCACCTTTTTCATTGGTGGTGGATTGGCTGTCGGGCGTTTCTTCGATGGCAAGGGTTGGACCGTCTGGATTGACGGCTTTGTTGCCGGAGTCGCCGTCGTCGTCCCGCGTCAAGCCGATAGCGATGCCGATGCCGGCGGCTACAAGCGCGACGCAGAGGATTACAATCAGCACAATCAGCCCGGTTTTCTTCTTCTTTTTTTGTGGGCCGCTGCCATCCGGCCCCCCACCGCTTGCCGGCGCTTGGTTATATTGGTAGGGCGATTGATAGGGCTGCTGCCCTTGCTGGTTTTGAGAAGGGCCGCCCTGCTGATAGTAACCGCCCGCCCCGAAGGAGCTCTGGTAAGGGGCTTGCTGCGTATAGTGTGGCATTTGATCCGCGTTGTTTTCTATGTGCGTATCGTTCGCGCTGTCCGTCTGCTCTGCATCCGGCCCGGTGCCGTTATTCTTGTTATCCCATTCATCCATTGTGAATGCCTCCTTGTTTAGTGCTGCTTCCAGAATAAAAGGTTCCTTTCGCTATTGTGTCACGGCTGTATGAACAGTTTTTAAACATTGTTGAAAATAATTTTGACCAATTAAGGTGCTCTAAAACAATTTTCCATATTGCAGCGGCAGCCAAAATATAAATTCCGTATACTTGCCTTCTTCGCTTTTTGCAGTGATTTGCCCGCCGTGCATTTCAATGATGCTTTTCACAATATAGAGACCAAGCCCCGCACCCTTGACGTCGAAGCTGCGGGATTTATCCACTTTATAAAACCGCTCGAAGATCCGGTTGATTTCCTCTGAGGAAACCCCCAGCCCGGTATTGCGGATGCGAACGATGACCTTCTCCGAATCAGAGAGGACGGACGCCGTGATCTGCCCGCCTTCTTGTGTAAATTTTACCGCGTTGTCGATCAAATTATACAATACCTGATGGATCATATCAGGATCAGCCTCAACGGCAACACTTTGCATATCCTCCAGGCCGGCAATTTCGATCTTTTTGCGCTCAATGCTCTGCTCAAAGAGCAGGAATACCTGAAACAACTGTGCGGAAATGTCAAATTTGCTTGGTTGGAGCTTTAGCTCGCCCGCCTCAATCTTAGACATGTTGAGCATTGTCATCACCAAGCGCGAAAGCCTTTTTACCTCGGCGGAAACAATCTCTAAATAGTGCTTTTGCTGCTCGGGCGGGATGGTGCCGTCGAGCATGCCGTCGATAAAGCCGCCGATCGTGGTCATCGGTGTTTTCAATTCATGCGATACGTTTGCAACGAAGCTCCGGCGCGAGGATTCGAGCACCGCGAGCGCTTTTGCCATAGAGTTCAAGGCGCCGGCAAGCTCCGCGAGCTCCTCGCCGCTCCCCTGCGAATCGACCCGGTAGGAGAAATCTCCGCGCGCATAGCGCTTGGTGGCCGCGCTCATCTCACGCAGAGGGCGGATGAGGTTATAGGTGAGCACATAAACTGCCACAAATGCGAGCAGAAGCGCCATTAGCGCCGAAAAGAGGAACATTTTAAAGATATTCCAAAGATATGGCCCAAGCCCTGAGGAAGTGGGCTTGGTGGCGAATACCAGGGCAACCGGCTCTCCATTTACGATGACCGGCTCTCCAATGATGAAATGGGAGTCACTATATACGCCCTCTAGGGTGCCCGCACGAATATATTCCTTTTGAATCGTTTTTTGCACGACCTCTTTGGGGAAATGCATCCCATCGTGGATTTGGCAGGAGCTTGCGTTCACTTCCTGCATCTCGGGCGTAAAGAGATCCTTGCACAGAATCACCGAGCCGTCGAGGTTGCAGATGAACACATCCGCCTCAATGGCGGAGGAGACGAGCGTGAGCGTATTGCATAGGATGGCGACCGTTCCCTTCCCGTCCCTGTCGAGCTGCCCCGCGCCGAGGAGGTCGGCCGTTGTGGAGGCCACCTGTAGTGCATTCTCCTTGAGCAGGCTGGTTTTTTCGCTGCGCCAGTAGTTGGAAACAAAAAGCAGCAGGGAGCAGCCAAGCACGGCAAAGCAGATAAAAATCACCATTGTGATGACCAGGAAATATTTCGCAAACAGATTCAGATGCTTTTTTTTGAACCGCTTTTTGAATCGTTCTTTCAAATTGAGTCAGCCTCGCTTTCCACGCCCCGTCGTATGCGGCAAGGCAAAAGGAAACGTTTGAAAGGGTTGCCTTTCAAACGAATTGTTGCAAAAATAGTGCTCCATACGCAAACGGGAAAGAGGCGTGTATTATTCCTTGGTTTCAAATTTATAGCCAACGCCCCACACTGTTTTGAGCGCCCACTTATCGCTGATACCTTCCAGTTTTTCCCGCAGGCGCTTGACGTGCACATCAACGGTGCGCGAGTCGCCGTAATAATCAAAGCCCCACACTTCGTCGAGCAGCTGGTCGCGGGTGAAAACGCGGTTTGGATTGCTGGCGAGATGATAGATCAGCTCAAGCTCCTTGGGCGGTGTGTCGACCTGCTTGCCATCTACGCGTAGCTCGTAGTTCGTCAGGTTGATAATCAGCTTATCATAGCGAACTTCCTTAACCTGCTCGGTGTTGCTGTTGGCCGTGCGGCGGAGCACCGCCTTGACGCGCGCAATCACCTCTTTGGCCTCAAAGGGTTTTACAACATAGTCGTCCGCTCCCAACTCCAAGCCTAGCACCTTGTCAAAGGTTTCGCCCTTTGCAGTCAGCATAATAATCGGCTTGTCCGAAAAACGGCGGATTTCCCGGCAGACCTGCCAGCCATCCAACCTTGGCAGCATGATATCGAGCAGCACGAGATCTGGCTGTGCCGATTGGAAAGCTTCCACCGCGGCCATACCGTCGTTGACGATTTCCACCGTGTAACCCTCTTTTTCTAAATAAAGCCGCAGCAGTTCGCAGATATTGGGATCGTCATCCACGACCATAATTTTTTCTAAGCTCATTGCAAATCCTCCTTCTCCGCCGCCCTACAGGGTGCGGATGGATCAAACTCCTATTTAGAACTTTAACATAATTATAGCGCGAAAAGAAAGGCTTTGATGAATATTTTTTAAATTTTTAACAGATCTGAACGGCATCGACCTCTAAAAACAGTTCTTAGAAACAAAAAACAGGCCGGTCATCAACCGGCCTGCGTTTTGGAACGCGATGAATTGTTGATACGGTCACCGATTAAAAACGGTTTTTCGGCTTTTTGGGCTTTTTGACCTTGGAATGCTTGCCCGGATGGAGAAGCTCCGGCTTTTTCTTATAGATGATAACAAATGCCAGAGCGATCAGCACCGCGCAGATGGGAAGGACGATGCTCACAATCTTCTTCCACACCTTGCCGTCTCTCACGCCGGCCATTGCCGGCGCCTCCTCGGCGGTCGTGCCCTCAGTGCTGTCGTCGTCGAGCACCACCAGCCCATCGTTGAGGCCGATCACGTTGCCGCTTTCGTCGGTCACATATTCGGCGCCTGCCGGGAGCGTGTACTGCCCGCCGTGTTCATCTGTATAAACAAGGCTCCCATCCGGCATTACCATCGATTCGATTTTACCGGTGGGGATCTCATAGGAGGGGCGCTTAAGGGTTGGAAGCGTCTTATAGGTTTCGTCTGGCATATCCTTGCTGCCGTTGATGATCTTGACAGAATAATCCATGGTCTCTGTTTTGCCGTCCACTGTGTTGGTCACGTGATAGTTCAGCGTGGTGGATTGGCCGATCATGGAAAAATGAATCTCCGTCGCGCTGCCGCTTTTAATCTCCTTGCCGTTGACGGTGATCTTCGCGCCGTTTTTCAGCGCAGTGGGGCGCACGCGCACATCGCTGATTTTATAGGGCAGATTGACAACATAATTTGAGATGTCGCAATAAAACTGATCCTCCAGCGGGAAGTAGCCCAGGCGGAGCACCTCTTCCCAGGCCTGCTGTTTGGTAAAATCCTTCGTGATTTTATCGCTGCCCTTTTCCTTTGCCATCTGGCGCAGAATTAGGCGCGGCACGTCGTTATTGGCGAGCGCCTCCTGCATGTTCCAGGCGGCGTCCATCGCGGGGATATAGGGGATCAGAGCACTTTTCAGCTCGTAACGCTGGCCGAGCATGGCGGAGAGATAAGCAAGCCCCAGCTCCTCATCCGAAATATCATCCGGATTTTTAATATCCGTTACCACACCATCCTTGTATAGCGGGTATTTCAAATCGACGATCAGCGTGCGGATCGTCATCAGCTTGAGCACCTTTTCATCCGGCATATCGGCAGGCACCTGGATGCTACCGTATTTTTCCTGCTTCAGAGTGGCTTTTGCAACGTCGAGAACCAGCCCGCGGACGGTTTCGGGCAGCGGTCCGGTCAGCTCAATGCTCTCCTCTTCCTCAATAAGCTTGGCAAGGTATTGCACGAGCGCGGCTTCCAGAGGAGTGCCAGGTGCGATGGTGGGCGGCGTCATGTTGGGGTAAAACAGCTTATAAGCGTTTTGCTTCATCATGGCGTAGAGAAGGATGACGTATGTTTCGGTGTTTTCATCATCCTCCGGAGGCATCACGACACCGTTTTCCACCAGCCATGCGCGCATCTCTTCCTGCGAGGTGTCCTCTGTGATCCCCATAAATTTCATAATATCGGTGGTAAAGCGCATGGCCAGAATATATTGCTCATAGCGCATGTCTTCATCCATCGTATAGGCTTTGACCCAGTAGGAAACATCGGTTTCAAACTCGCTCAGGCTCTTATCGTGCCGGTAATTTGTCTGCGGCACCATCGTGGCAGTTTCGAATGCATAGTTCCCCTTATCATAAGTGACCATCAGGCTCTGTAGCCAAGCGCTGCTCTCCGGCGTCGATTCAAACTGCTGCTCTACTTTTGCGGCGTAGGCTATCAAGCCTGCGGCAAAGCAGCCGGTAATCAGAACCGCGGCAAGCAGAAGGCCGAGCACTCGTTTTGTTTTCATTGGAACACTCCTTTGCGGGCGTCTGGCGCCTGTTCGCGATATAACTCCCATCGATACATGATTCATTTTAATCGGTCGGGAGGGCAAAGTCAAGGCGGGGGAAAAGATTCCCGGTTTGGTTCACCGCCGGATGGATCGAAAGGGGGCGCGTTGCATCATGCATGAATATACGCAAACGCTTTTTTAGCGGGGCTGTTGCAAAACATCTCGTTTTACAACAGCCCCGCTCTATTCCATTTTTGCTTCGCTAAAAGCTGTTTTCAGGCCAAGGCAAGCCTTTATTTTTGGGCAATGGAGTTGAGCAGGCCGCCCTTGGCGATGATGTTCTGGATAAAGGGAGGGAAGGATTCTGCCTGGTAGGTTTCGCCGGTTGTCACGTTGGTGATAACGCCCGTATCAAAATCCACACACACCTCGTCGCCGCTGCGGATGCCGTCGCTCGCCTCAGGGCATTCGAGAATCGGTAGGCCGATGTTGATTGCGTTGCGGTAGAAAATGCGGGCAAAGCTTTTTGCAATGACGCAGGAAACCCCAGCTGCCTTGATAGCGATCGGCGCATGCTCCCGGGAGGAACCGCAGCCGAAATTATGATCCGCTACGATTAGGTCGCCCTGTTTCACCCTATGGATGAATTCCTTGTCGATATCCTCCATGCAGTGCGCTGCCAACTCCTTATGATTAGCAGTGTTGAGATAACGCGCCGGGATAATCACGTCCGTATCGACGTTGCTGCCATATTTATGTACCAAACCCTGTGCTTTCATTGTCAGGCTCCTTTCTTTAGCTGTTATATTTTGGCTGGGTCCGCAATTCGGCCCGCGATCGCGCTTGCCGCCGCCACGGCGGGGGAGGCGAGGTACACCTCGCTATCCACATGGCCCATGCGGCCGACAAAGTTGCGGTTGGTTGTGGAAACGGCGCGTTCTCCTGCGGCTAGAATGCCCATATAGCCGCCCAAGCACGGCCCGCAGGTAGGCGTGCTGACGATGGCGCCGGCCTGAATAAAGATTTCCGCCAGCCCCTCCCGGATGCATTGCAGATAGACCTCCTGCGTGGCAGGGATCACAATGGTGCGCACGCCGTGGTGGACTTTGCGGCCTTTGAGGATTTCTGCGGCAGCACGCATATCCTCCATGCGGCCATTCGTGCAGGAACCGATCACCACCTGATCGATCGGCACATCGCCCGCTTCATCCACCGTTTTAGTGTTTTCCGGCAGGTGAGGGAATGCAATGGTAGGGCGAAGGGCAGAGAGGTCGATCAAGACCTCTTCTTCATAGTGCGCATCTGCATCCGCCTCATAGACCTTCCACGGGCGCTGCGCGCGGCCCTCCACATAACGGAGCGTAGTCTCATCTACCGGGAAAATGCCGTTTTTCGCCCCGCATTCAATGGCCATATTGGCGATGCAGAGGCGGTCGTCCATCGATAGCGCTTTGACGCCCTCGCCTGTGAATTCCAGGGAGCGGTACAGCGCGCCGTCCACTCCGATCCTGCCGATCAAATGCAGAATCACATCCTTGCCGCTGACAAACTGCGGGAGTGCGCCCGTCAGAGTGACACGGATGGCTGAGGGCACCTTAAACCAGGTTTTGCCTGTAATCATGCCTGCGGCCATATCCGTGGAGCCCACGCCGGTTGAGAAGGCCCCAAGCGCGCCATAGGTGCAGGTATGGGAATCCGCGCCAATCACTGCGTCGCCGGGCACAACGATCCCTTTTTCCGGCAACAGGGCGTGTTCCACGCCCATTTCGCCGACGTCGTAGAAATGCTCGATGCCGTATTTCGCGGCGAAGGTACGCACCTGCTTGGTATGCTCTGCCGATTTGATATCCTTGTTGGGGACGAAGTGATCCATCACTAGGGAGATTTTGCTTTTGTCAAACACGGAATCCGCGCCGCAACGCTCAAATTCGTTGATGGCCACGGGGGAAGTGATATCATTGCCGAGCACCATATCGAGATTTGCCTCGATGAGCTGGCCGGCTTTCACCTCGCTGAGGCCTGCGTGAGCGGCCAAAATTTTCTGCGTCATTGTCATTCCCATAAAAAGACCTCCATATGAATCGAATTTATTTTTAAACACTCAATTTGAACACTCAAAAAGGCGGGTTGTTCTGTTGCGGCTGTTTGCAGAGCTTGTGCTCAATGGAATCCACCAGTGCAGTCCAGCTGGCTTCAATGATATCCTGAGAAACGCCGACCGTCGTCCAGATATCGCTCCCGTCGGCAGAGGAGATCAATACGCGCACACGCGCGGCGGTAGCATCCTTTGGCTCCATTACGCGCACTTTGTAGTCAATTAAGCGCACTTCATTGAGGCAGGGGTAAAATTCAGCCAGTGCCTCGCGCAGCGCCTTATCCAGCGCATTAACCGGGCCGTCGCCGTCGGAAGCGGCAATTTTCACCTTGCTGCCCACGCGGATTTTGATGGTGGCGGTGGCGCTGTGGTTATTGTCATAAGGTAGTTCGTCGAGCACCTTGTAACTAATCAGATCGAAGAAAGGTTCCACACCCTCCACGCGTTTGCGGATAATCAGCTCAAAGCTCGAATCCGCACCCTCGTACTGATAGCCCTCATACTCCTTCTCCTTGAGCTCGCTCACAATATCAGCCAGCACGGGCGAATCCCTTGTGATCTCCGGATAGATTTTCTGCACACGCCGCAGAACGGCGGATTTGCCCGTCATCTCGGACATCAGGAAGCGCCTGTGATTGCCCACAAGCGTTGGGTCGATATGTTCAAAGGAACGCTCATTTTTCAAAACGCCATCCGCATGCATGCCTGCTTTGTGGGCAAAGGCACTACGGCCCACAAAGGGCATGTTTTTATGCAGGGTGATGTTTGCGATTTCGGCAATCCGCATAGCCGTCGCGGTCAGCGTATGCATCCGTTCTTCCGGGATGCAGGAAAGCCCACGTTTGAGCTGTAGCGTTGGGATGACAGCGGAAAGGTTTGCGTTGCCGGTGCGCTCCCCAAACCCGAGGAATGTGCCCTGCACATGGGAAACGCCGCCCTGTGTGGCGCAAACGGAATTGGCAACCGCCATGCCGCAATCGTCATGCGCATGCATGCCGATTTCCGTATCCGGGAAAGAAGCGCATATTTGTGTGGAAATAGCAAAAATATCGCAGGGGATCATGCCGCCGTTGGTATCACATAGCGTGAGAATGCGTGCGCCGCCACGTTTCGCTGCACGCAGCACCTCCAGAGCAAAATCCGGACTGGCCTGGTAACCATCAAAAAAATGCTCTGCGTCAAAAATAACCGTTTTTCCGTGTTCTTTGAAGAAACGGCAGGTCTCCTCGATCATGCGCAGGTTTTCCTCCGGCGTCGTTTTCAGGATTTCCCGCACATGGAGCTCCCAGCATTTTCCGAAAATTGAAACCACCGGCGTGTTTGCCCGAAGAAGCGCCAGGCAATTTGCATCCTCTTCTGGGGTGCAGCCCTTGCGGCAGGTGCTCCCAAAGGCAACCAGCGTTGCGTTTTTTAGAGGAAGGGCCGCCGCCCGGTCAAAAAATTCTAACTCCTTTGGGTTGGAGGCGGGGTTCCCCGCCTCCAGATAAGCTATCCCTAATTCGTCTAGCGCGCGCACGATTCCAATTTTATCCTCAACGGAGAAGGAAATGCCCTCCCCCTGCGCGCCATCGCGTAGCGTAGAGTCCAGAATGGTGATATGGCGTTGCAAAAGCGCTGCCTCCTTCCAAACGATGGTGAAACAGAAACCAGAAAGAAAGCGATTCTTTTCACCAGTGTATCACAGAGTAAATCTTTTTGTCCATCTTTAAGTTCCGCTGTGGGAAGATATGGCGACTTCATGGTCGCGGATTCCTTCATCGCCGCTTTCCAATGCTGTCATACCGGAGCGGGACATCTCCACGATTCCATGCAGGGCCATATCCTCAATGAAGCTGTCGATGCGGTCGGTCGCGCCGGTCAGCTCCGCTGTGATGGTGCGGTGGCCGATATCCTTCACGCGCGCGCCGTGTTTGGAAATGGTGCGCAACACGGCGGGGCGATCTTTATTCAGTGAACGAACCTTTACAAGGGCGAGCTCACTTGCGATCAGGTGATCCTCCTCCAGGCGGATCACCTTGACGACGTCCTCCAGCTTAAGCAGTTGTTTTTCCATTTGGCGGAAGGTAACGGGCGCCGCCTCAGAGACGATTGTCATGCGGGAGAAGCGCGGGTCCTCCGTTTCAGATACCGTGAGGCTCTGGATATTGTAGCCCCGGCGGGAGAACAGGCCGACCACACGCAGCAGAACGCCCGCGTGGTTGGCTACCAGCGCGGAGAGCGACAGCTTTTCCATTTCATCATATCCTTTCGCAGATGCTGGGCATGCCTGGGTTATTCCATAAAAACGTTGATGGTGTCCTGCACGGCGCGGCCGGGTGGAATCATCGGCAGCACCATGGCGTCGGGCGATATCCGGCAGTCTACCACGCATGGCCCGCCGCAGGAGAGCGCCTCTTGCAAAACAGGCTCGATCTGATCTGGGCGCTCAATGCGGAAGCCCTGCGCGCCGAATGCTTCAGCGAGGCGGACGAAATCCGTCTGCCGGCAGGGGGCGGTCTGCGCATAGCGGCGGTCATAAAAAACCGTTTGCCATTGCCGCACCATGCCGAGCACTGTGTTGTTCATCACAAGATCCACAATGGGCAGCCGGTAGGAGACAAGCGTTGCAAGCTCATTTAAATTCATATGGAAGCTGCCGTCGCCGCTGACAAGGATGGTTTTTCGCTCCGGATGCGCAAGGCAAGCACCTATTGATGCCCCGAGGCCAAAGCCCATCGCGCCGAGCCCGCCGGAGGTGATGAAGGTGCGGGGCTGCTCAAAGGGATAGTATTGCGCCGTCCACATTTGATGCTGGCCCACATCTGTGACGATCTGCGCGTTGTCCGGCGTGAGGCGAGCCAGCGTTTCGATCACCTGCTGCGGCGTGGGGAAGCCGTCCGCAGGGGCAGCGGGTTGCGGCTGGCGGAAGGCGGCGGCTTGCGCACGCCATGCGGCATGCTCCATAGGTGGGAGCACTTCGCCCAGCCGCTGGAATACTTCTTTCAGATCACCACGCAGATGGAATTCGGCAAAAAGGTTTTTGTCCATCTCCGCAGGGTCAATATCGATATGGATGATTTTTGCTCTAGGGGCGAATTGCGCGCGGTTGCAGGCCACGCGGTCGGAAAAGCGCGCGCCAGCGGCAATGAGCAGGTCGCATTCTTGTGCCGCGCGATTGGCCGCATAAGCGCCGTGCATCCCGATCATGCCGAGGTAGAGCGGGTGGGTAGCCGGGAAGCCGCCCAGCCCCATCATGGAGGAGGCAACAGGGGTATCCATGCGCTCCGCCAGCCGCAAAAGCTCCGCAGATGCGCCCGAGGAGATCACGCCGCCGCCGATATAGAGCAACGGCTTTTGTGCCTGCCGGATTGCCTGAGCGGTGCGCGTAAGGCAGTCCTCGCGCGGCGGCTTTGCAGGCGTCATAGCAACTGCGGACCGCGGTGTATAATCCGTGTCGGCGAGCGTGATGTTTTTTGGGATATCGACCAAAACGGGCCCTTTTCGCCCGGAGCCCGCAATGCGGAATGCCTCACGCAGGCAGGGGGCAAGATCCTCTATTTTTTTGACGATGAAGCTGTGCTTGGTGACCGGCATCGTGATGCCGGTGGTGTCAACCTCCTGGAAGCTGTCGCGCCCAAGGAGGGAGACGTCCACGTTGCCCGTGATAAAGACGACGGGGATGGAATCCATAAATGCGGAGGCGATGCCTGTGACGAGATTGGTGGAGCCAGGGCCAGAGGTGGCAAGGCAGACGCCCGTTTTCCCGCTTGCACGAGCATAGCCCTCGGCTGCGTGCGCAGCGCCCTGTTCATGGGCTGTGAGGATATGGCGGATTTTACCACTATAAGCATAGAGCGCATCATACACCGCGAGGACGGTTGCGCCGGGGTACCCGAAAATTGTATCCACTCCCTGCTCCAGCAGGACTTCCATAATGATCTGTGCGCCTGTTTTTTTCATGCACGGTCACCTCCGTTGAGTTACTTTAAATAAATGGCCCTTAAACAAAGAAAAAACGCCTTCCTCTCCTGCTTTCTCAGAAGACGAAGGCGTATAAAGCTTCCGCGGTACCACTTCAATTGCCCATTCGGGCCGCTTACGGCATCGGGCCTGCCGGCCGAATCCCTGCCCATGTAACGGTGGGCCGCCGTCTCCCCTAGCACGCTTTGCGCTTTCAGTTCACAGCTCCGGGGCGAGTTCACCAAGTCCGGCACCGCCGCCTTACAGCAACCGGCGGCTCTCTGCGCGTGCGGATGATGGATACTATTCCCCATCACAGCTTTTCACTTTTTTGATATCCTAGCACGGTTACAGATGATTGTCAAGAAAAAACATTCTCCCGCAGCGCTGTTTAGGCGCCGCGGGAGGACGGAGATTCACCCTGCGGAATCGGCTGCCTGTGCATTTAGCAGGCAATACTCCTGAAAACGGAGAACTTTTCAGGAGGCGCCGTTTCCGATTGGGGAATGGGTAATGTGATGATGCTTCACGCATTGGAAGCACTAACAGGAAACTTATCCCAAAACTGCCTTATAAATTGGGCAACCTCTCAAAAAACATTGGGAAAAAGGTCACCTTTTTTATCTTGTTTTTATTATATCACCAAGCATGGCAAAATGCAATGCATAAATTGCTAGAGTTTTGCATTACACTATATATTACAAAATGCACTACGAAGTTTTCCTGAAGTGTTGCGATTCATAGGCAGGGAGGGGGATGGAAGCGCCATGAGCAGCCGATTTAAAATTCCAAAGATGCCTTCCACGGTGAATAAAACCATCCGATTCCCACAGTCTGTTGTTGATCAGGTGGAAGCGGCGTTGCAAGGCACTGACTGCAACTTTTCTCAATTTGTAATTGCGGCGGTTCGCGTTGCGCTGAAAAACTTGGAGGAAGACAGGTTGGCAGAGCAGAGGCAGGCGGAGCCGCCGGACGATAGCGAAAAGACGGAATAACACGCGTGTAAGTTAAAATGATAAAAAGCGCATCGGGCATTGGCCTGATGCGCTTGGTTTTTGTTTGATGAGTAGGTGAAAGAAAGGCACCGGAGTGGGCTTCCGGATGGAAATCCACTCCGGCTGGTTACATGATGCGGAGATTACGCGGCTACCTTGCCGCCGAAGGTTTTGAAGAGATCAACGATCGCGCGGGCGATGCGGTTGAAGAACGCCATCACCTTTGCAAAGAAGCCGCCGATGCCTTCGTTGTTGGACTTGATGCCGAGATTCTCTGCGATGGATTCGCAGAGAGCGACGGATGCGTCCGCAATTGAAAGCGCGTCACCGCCCTGCGCGGCAACGACGATCGCGCCGATCTCATCGCCATAGCCCATGCCGATCTGATCGCCGATGAGCTTGGAAAGAGCCACCTGGTTGGCCGGGATTTTCAGGGTCTTACCCACATAGTTCATAAGAGCCGCGAAAACCATGGTCTGATCGCCGTTGATCGCCATGCGATAGCCGCCCGGAAGGCCGCTCTCCACAGCATTCGCTGTGCCCATGGTGGCGAGATAGTCCACGTCAAACGCCGGGAAATCAAAGCCGATCAGGCCGCCGACCATGGAGACAATGCCGCTGAAATCTTCCGGCAAATCAACGCCCAGATCCAAACCCGAGCTTGCCAGCATATCGAGCAGCGCCTTCAATCCGGATCCAACCTCGCCATATGTATAGGCAAGATCCGGAAGGACATCGCCAAGATAGCCGAACGGATCGGCTACCAGCGCGTCGATTGCCTTGGTGAGAATATCGGCAAGATAGAAAAGAGAGCCTCCCTGATAAAGCTCCAAAGCGCTGGCAGGCATGTTGCCCACATGGAAAGCCTCCAGGAGGGAAGCGAGCGGCTCATAAAGGTTGGGCGCAAGCAGCGCAAGGACAAAGCCCAGCGTGGTGTTGAGGTTGCCGCTGCTGCCGTTGACTGCCTTTACAAACGCCTCGCGGTCGCCAGGCGTAACCCCCCAAACCATTTTGCTGGCGTCAAAATCAATCCAGGTTTTACCGTCAGATTTGACGGTGCTCATGTAAGCTTTGGCTTCCGGATAATCAGCGGAAATGTTGCTCGCAGCAGTGCCTGCGTTGATTGCCATGACATCCTGGTTCAGGAGCTTGAAGATCGCGGTTACCGTTGCATCCGTGTAGAGCTTTTCCTGCACCTTGACGGCCTTCAGAATCGGAGCGAGGAGCCCGTTGAGTGCATCCTTCGTTTGTTTTGCGCTCTTTGCGCTCATGTTTTCGTACACTGCGGAATGGTCCGTCGCAGCAGCTTTCTCATTGAACGCCGCCGCAGCCGCCGTAGCAGCTTCGTTTGTTGCCGCGCTCGCCGTCATTACGCCGCCGAGGGTTGTCATCACCATCAGGGCGGCCAAGAAAACGGAGAGCAGCTTCTTTGCCTTTTTCATAGCCTTTCACCTCTTACAAGAATTACCGTCCTATTACACAAAATAGGAGGCGTCCATCTTAAAGATTATGGACAAACTTCTTTTAATCGCTTCTATACTCTTTGAAAAGGCCTTGCTAGAATTTTGAAAGAAAATCGAAACATTTTGGTTGGTTTTCAAAAAGTTGAGAGAATTTGAAATATTTCCAATTCTTATGAATATAAAGGTTCTTTATTTGATAGGCCAACATAAGGGTGGGAGATGCTTGCCGGCGCCCCCCATAGCAGAATGCCCACGATAAAACTGTTTGATTTCACACGGTGTTTATGCTACACTTTTTGAGTAAGAAATCGGGCTGCAGAAAGGCGCGGCAGAGCATTGAGCGCCTGCGCCCGCTTTCCCTATTTGGCAACATCAGCCGGAGAGGATTTGGAGGAAGCAATGGCCTATGGGTTATCTACGGCACTGAGCGGGGCGGATTGCTATCTGGGCCGTCTTGATGAACTGAAAAAGGATGGCATTTCCCACTTGGAGTTGTGCCTGCGGGAGGATTACGGCGGGCAGGCAGCGCTTTATGAGGGTGCGCTGGCCGCGATCCAAGCAGCCGGGCTCACGGTGTTTTCCGTGCATCTCCCATTTGGGATGAGCGTTAGCCCCGCCTGCACAAAGCAGGCACAGCGCCAAAAGAATGTGGAAAAACTGAAACGCTTTATCAGCCTGACAAAGGGCTGCGGGGCAGAGATCTTTGTCATCCACGCCTCCTTTGAGCCTGTGGAGGATGCGGCCCGAGAGGCGATGCTTGATTCGGCGGCCCAATCCCTGCGGGAATTGGTGGACTATATGGAGCCGCAGGGGCTGACACTCGCGCTTGAGAATTTGCCGCGCACCTGCATCGGCAATTCAGCCAGGGAAATTGCATATTTGACCGGTTGTGTGCCGGAGCTGCGGCTGTGTTTGGATACCAACCATTTTACCTCGCCGCACCCGGATGTGCGTTTTCGCCCGCTGCAAAGGCTGTTTCCCTCCCTGCGGGCCAAATGGAATTCGGAGGCGGAAGGGGGAGTTTCCTATGCGCAAAGATTTGCGGAGCAGATCGTTACAGTACATATTTCAGATTATGATGGTATCGATGAATGCCACTGGCTGCCCGGGCAGGGCATTGTGGATTTCAAGGGAATTCACACGGCGCTTGCCGGGGCGGGATTTGACGCTCCGATCGTGTTTGAGCCGAACGAGCGGTGCAGGGGAATCAGGACCACTGGCGCCCGGCTCATCGGCGGTTATGAAAAACGGCAAAGCAGAGCCTAATTAAGAACTGCGAACAAGGCCAAAATTTATCCAAATGAAAAAGCTACAAAAACCAATTGGTACGATATCAAATGATTCAAAAAGAAGGATTGGAAGCATTTGGCTAGAAAAAGTGAAAACAACTGTCCATTAAATTATCCAGTATGGTGCGACGGCGTTTCGGCGCAGAAATAGAGAATTTAATTGTAGAGACAGAGAGGAGAATCTATCATGAGCAAACTTTGCGTAATAACTGGTGCGACCGGCCATATCGGGTATGCCCTTTTAAAGGAACTGCTTGACAGCGGCGAGCAGGTGCGCATCTTGATCCGTAAGGATATCCCACTGTTTGACGGGCTGGACTGTGAGAAGGCCTTTGGGGATGTGACGGATCCTAAGTCGCTCGAAAAGGCGTTTGAAGGGGCGGATATCGTCTATCACCTTGCGGGCGTAATCGACATTAACACAGGGGATGAAAACCTGATTTGGAATGTAAACGTCCAGGGGACGAAGAATGTGGTGGAGGCCTGCAAAAAGTGCGGGGTGAAGCGGCTCGTCTACGCTTCCTCGGTGGATGCGATCCCGCCGCTGCCTGGTAAGCAACTGATGCGGGAACTAAGCCATTTCGAGCCGGATATCCTGGATGGAACATACGCGAAAACCAAGGCGACAGCCACTCAGTACGTGCTTGACAGCCAGAGCGACACGCTGGACGTGGTGGTCACGCATCCCGGTGCGTGCTGCGGGCCGTACGATTTCAAGGTGTCGAGCGTGGGTGAAATGGTGCGCATGTATATGCGCGGCAAGTTCCCGGTTTCGCTCGCATTCGGCATGTATAATTTCGTTGATGTGCGCGATGTGGCAAAGGGGATGCACAGCGCGGCAGAGAAGGGCCGGCCCGGCGAGTGCTATATCCTCACGAGCGAGGCAGTCACGGTCGATCAGCTTCTGCATATCTTAGCGGAAAAAACGGGAATTCCCGCCTCCAAGTTTAAGCTGCCACTGTGGCTTGCACAGGCGGCCGCACCGCTGATGGAGGTTTACTATAAGGCGGCGCATAAAACGCCGCTGTTTACGCGTTATTCGCTGCGCAAGCTCAACTCCAACTGCAATTTTAGCATTGAAAAGGCGGAGCGGGAGCTCGACTATCATCCGATGAGTGCGCGCGAGTCGTTCCATGATATGGTGGACTGGATTGCTGAGCATGAAAATATTCCCTTGAAGAAATGATGAGTATAGTGGATTTGATGATACAGGAGGCACTTCCATGGCTGTGACAGGCTTTGTTTTTGGAATGGTTCTACTCTGCGCGCTGGGCGTGGGCATGGCGGCTGCTGGGATCATCTGGCTGGTGGTGCAGCGCAAGTCCCGTCAGGCGAAAGAGCGAAAGGGGCGGCTTGTATTGCCCATTCTGCTGCTGATCATGGGGTTGCTTTGCGCGGGGCTGCCGGGCGGATATTTTGTAGCCATCTCCCATGCGAAAGGCGAGCGAGAGCAATCGCGCGGCGCGTTGGTGACGGCGATTGAAAAAGACCCGTTTGATGTGGATACAGTGCGGAATTTGCTTGACGGCGGCATGGATCCCGACGGGGGAACGGAGAGTGGCTACACGCCGCTGATGGCCGCCTCTTTTCGCCAAGGGACAGATGTGATGGCGTTGCTCGTCAAAGCAGGAGCGGATGTGAACGCGCAGGATCGTGCCGGCCACAGTGCGCTGATGTTCGCATGCAGCCCGCCAGCGGGGCACCTGCCGGATCCGGAAGGCATTCTTCTCCTGCTCAAGAGCGGCGCAGATAGAGCGTTGAAGGATAATAACGGCGAAACGGCTTACAGCTATTTGATGATGCGGGCGGAGGATGACCGCGAAACGCTGAAAAAATTGCCCGAACGGCTGGCGGCTTATGAAAAGGCAGTTGCGGCAGTAAAGCCGGAATGATGGAGGCCAATAGAAACCATGCAGAATGAAATATAAAATTAGCCGGTAGCCGTCCGCTCTCGTAAGCGCTCGGATCTCTTTGATCTACAAGATTGCGGCAAGTTTTGTTTTGTTACTCCGCTGCGCTTCGTAATAAAAAATCAGCGCTTGAAAGCCCCGAAGCTTTCAAGCGCTGATTTTTGCTTTCATCTGCACAGCGGTTTTGAAGAAAAGGCGTTCCAAGGAGAGCTCCCGGGTAAAATCCCGAAGGAAATCCGGGATTTTCACGATTGCAGCCATTCTCCATGTCGGTTAAAATTCATTTTTCAGCGGCACACCGTTGGCATCCTGATGAATTGATCCGGTCAAAAGCTGAATTGCCTCTACCAGCGCCCAGATGCCGGCTGCAATTGCACCGGCACCACACAGCCAACCGCCGAGCAGCGTCAGCAAAAGCTGAGCAATGCCCTTGTTGGTATAGCCGAGATAAAAATTATGGATGCCCAGCGTGCCGAGTAGGAAAGCTAGAATCACGGCGGCCAGTTTTGATTTTTGTGGGCCATATGGGGCGGCACCCGGCTGCGCAGCAGCATTTTGCGGTGCGCCACAGTTTGCGCAGAAGGGCGCTCCATCGGAGCACTGCCCGCAATTGAAGCAATATTGATTGCCTGCACCTACCGGCGCGCCGCATTGGGTGCAGACATTTGCGCCCTCTTGGAGCATGGCGCCGCAGTTTCTGCAAAACATTGGTTCAGATCATCCTTTCCGTAAAAGCCGGATTGTAAATTGATGGTTCTGTGCGGAAAATCCGCCTGCCGGAAGCAATGCAGTTTCCAGCATTAAATTTTATTGTGCTCAGTGTATCATATTCAGGGCGTTCACACAAGAGCACGGCGAGAATAAAGGTGAGGAAAATATAGGCGGAGATTTGCCAGCGCCGCCTGTACGGCTCATGCCGTGCAAACGAAGCAGACCCAACCGCCATCCTCATGGCGCTCCTGAATGGTAAAGCCGTATTGCGCGAAGGCAGCAAGAATGTCCTCCTCGCGGGTGTCGATGATGCCGGAGGTGATAAAAACGGCGCCCGGCTTCATGAATTGCCGGACATCCTTACAGAAGCGGATAATCACATCCGCAACGATGTTAGCCACGACGATATCAAACCGGCCCTTTACCTGCTCCGTTAAATCTCCCTGTAAAACCGTAAAGCGGGGGGCGGAAAAGCCATTTTCCCGCCCGTTTTCCACTGCGGTTTTGACAGCGAGCGCATCAATATCCACACCAGTCGCGCTTTTGGCGCCTAGCAGAAGGGCGCACAGGGAGAGAATGCCGCTGCCGCAGCCGATATCGAGCAACTCGGTTTCCGGCGTTACATAGGATTCAAGCGTTTCAAGGCACAGGCGCGTGGTGTTATGTCCGCCTGTGCCGAAGGCAAGCCCCGGCTCCAAGTGAAGGACTTTGCGGCCTTCCGCGTTGTATTCCTGCTCCCACAGCGGGCGGATCAGCAGCTTTTTACCGATAGGCAGAGGCTTAAAATATTGCTTCCAATTATTTTCCCAATCCTGTGCCCGGCAAACCTCCGTTGCGATCTGGTGGCGGATGCCTGCGGCATGATACCGCTCGCTTAAAAAAGCGAGCGCTTCCGCCGGGTTTTCTTCTGGGGGCAGATAAACGTGAATCAGGCCTTTTGAGCGGTCTTTTTTGAGCAGGGCCTCATCAATTAGGTCAATATGAGCAATTTCCCAAGCTTCCCTTTCTAAATTCCGATAATCCTCCATATAAATACCATATGGGACGACCATCTGTGCAATATCGCCTGCACGGTCGATATCATCCGCATCCGTTTCAATGACAATTTCCGTCCAATCCATTTTCATAACGATCCTTTCCAGCGGTGGGCTTCCAGGTTTGAAAAAACTAGCGCCGCCATGTTTTACATGATTATAGCATAAGAACAAAACATTCCCTCTGCGCAAGAAGGCGTTGCCGCCGTGCAGTAGGCATTTTCTAATGCTTCAAACAAAATGTTTGAAGCTATCATACCATACACGCAAGGCCAACCTTTGTGAAAAATGGCGTTGCCGCTTTGCGGCAGGAGGCGTTTCGCGCCGACAGGCATTTTTCCAATGCTTCAAACTCTGTTTGAAGCTATTATACCATAGTTTTGCAGAACGCGAGCTAAAAAGGGGAAGAAGTATAGCCATTTAAGCGTGCTTTCATCAAAAAAGTATAATTTTCTTATTTAGATGTTATTTTTGGTCGAATTAGCCAATAATTTGATGATGATTTGTATTAAGTGTGGAATTTTTAAGATGCTTTCGATTTGTGGCAGATTTTAGTCAATTTTTATGATAAAATGAAAACTATTGTGTGTGAAGTGGGAGAGCGGCTGCTCACCATTCTCCTGCCAATTTATTTTTAGAGAAGGAAGATGAAACGAATGAAAAGCTGGAAGCTCGTTTGCCTAATGCTCGTGTTCGTTCTCATGCTTGCTGTGTTTGCCGGTTGTTCCGGGGGAGACAGCGCAGAGCAGGAGAGCAATACGGGAGAAACCGCTCCGCCTACCTCGCAGGTATGGACACGGGATCGCTTTACGGTCGCTGCTCAGCCGAAGGATCTGCGCTATGAAAACGGCAATCTCCTTGTAGATGCAACCGTGGCGAGTGGAATTGATACCGTCGATGAAGACGGCAACCCAAACGATGGCGTCAAGTATTTTGAGAATATCCGTTTTGACGTGTACGTCACCATGAAGAAGGATGTGACGGATGAAGAGGAAAAGGGTGAGGAGATGAAAGTGGCATCTGCTACCTTCTCGGAGAACCCATTTATCCTCAAGAAGAATTCCTCTGTCCGGCAAACGTTCACCTTTACGCCGGATAGCCAGCTGGTCAAAAATCTTGACCTTTCCAAGGTCAGCAGTGTAAGAATCGGGCTGAGTCAGGAAATAAATTGAGCGCGGTGTAGTTTATCATATAGTGAAAGAAAGGATTTTTGAAAATATGCCGAAGAAAAATCTCCGGGACCATACTACCCGGGAAATCATCGCATTTTCTCTGCTGCCGTTTGGCCTATTGACAATCCAGACGCTGATTAACACGGCGCTGAATATGTACCTGACCGACGTGCTTGGCTTAACGCTCGCCATGACCGGCGTGGTGCTTTCCGCCACAAAGGTATGGGATGCGGTCAACGATCCAATGATGGGCCTGATTGTCGATCGGACTCGTACCAAGCGCGGCAAATGCCGCCCCTATATTCTCTGGACAGTGATCCCGGTCGTGCTGACGACCTCAATGCTGTTCTTCCCTGTAAACTTTGGGCAAAAAGGCAATTTTGCCTATGCGATCATCGCCTACCTGCTGTATTACACGGCTTATACGGCTTTGGATATCCCCTACCAGGGCCTGACGCCGCTGGTGTTCCCGGAGAGCAAAAAGCGTGTTAAGGCGATCTCCGTGAGCAATATCGTCGGCTCGATCGGCACGATCTTGCCGTCCGTTCTCTTCTTTACCATCGCGGGCCTGTGGGGCAACCAAACCGTTGAGCAGGAAAAAACAGGCTATTTTATGGCGGCGCTGATCTTCTCCGTAATGGCGGGTATTTTTATTGCCTCCTCCTATTTTGGCATTAAGGAAAAGGTCTATGTTAAGCCGGAAAAAACCAATTATATTAAAGGGCTCAAGATCGTGTTCAGCGATAAGAAGATGGTGATCCTGGTTGTGGTAGCCTTTTTTTCCGCAATTGCGAATCTTGGCGCTATTTTCCTGCCTTACTTCGCAAAATGGAATTGCATCGGCGTGTTGCCGATGGATCAAATCACCGGCTTTTTAAACAACTTGATCTACAAGCTGATCCATGTGGAGGTGAACATCAACCTTACAAACGAAGGGTTGCTTACTCCGCTGCTTCAGATCGGCAGCGGCATTTCCTACATGCTGTCGATGGCGATCATTCCGCCGCTGCTCAAGAAGATGAGCAAAAAAACACTGTGGATCTGGATGTCTCTGCTCGGCGCGGTGGCCGATATCCTGACCTTTATCATCGGCATGTATGTCATCCCGTATAATACGCCTGCGGGCCTCGTCACCTATATTGTGCTGCGCTTCTTCACCAATTTCCCGGTTGGGATGACGGTGGTGCTTTTGATCGCCATGTTCTCCGACCTGGTCGACAACCTGGAGATGAAGAGCGGCGAGCGGCTGGAGGGCACGGTTTTCTCCTTCCGCAGCCTGATCAACAAGATTTCCATCGCGTTGTTTAATGTGATCGTGCTGGCGATCGTCAACGGCTTTGGCTATATGGTAGGCGATAAGATTACCTCCGGCGGTGGGCTGATGCTCGGCATGACCTCCATGAGCCAAAACTACACTGTGCCGCTGACCGGTACGCATTATGAGACGGTGCTTACAGCAATCTTCTTTATGCTCACGGGCCTTGGGGCAATCGGCCTGATTTTGCAGGCGTTGCCGATGTTCTTCTACAAGTTTGATGAGAAAAAATTTGAAAAGGAAATAGCCTCCTTCCGCGAGGAGAAGGAAAAGAAGCTTCAAGCGGAGATTGAAGCTGCTGAAGCGTTGGAAGGCGTGGAGTTTGAAGGCTGATCTCCCCTCTCCCTTCAGAAATTGATTAAACTGCCAAATGAGCTGTTGCAGAATGCCGAGCATTTTGCAACAGCTCATTTTTTAGGGATGTGGCGCAGCAACGAAAGAGCTCCATATCGTTGTTAAGGCATTTATGTATGAAGTGGGTCGGTTGAGGCCATGGCCGCCTCGCGCTCATGGCGTTCAATGAGCTCCCGCTCTACCTGTTCCTTTTGCCGTTTGGAATAACGGATGCAGAGGAAGGGGATGAGATATAACAGGGAGCCGAGTGCCGGCAACAGCATAAACAGCGGCCACTGGGCAGTGAAATACTGCGGCGAAACGGCTTTCAGCTGGGCCACGGAGAGCTTGCCGTCGAAATGCAGGTAACTGAGCACCTTGCCGCAGAAATAGAGCTTGATGGAATCCAGCAGCTTGTTCGTCAGATTCTGCATGGAGAAGCTGATGCCTTCTGTCCGCTTGCCGGTCTTCCACTCCGCGTAGTCGACCGAATCGCACAGAATGCTGCGTTGCGCGATGCCGACCATGTTGTTTGGAATCGCGCCGATGCTCATGAGCACCATCACAGCGGAGATCTGGCCGAGCGTTTGGTAGCCAATGAAAAAGGCGATGCAGCGGGTGACGATATTGGTCACCTTTGCAATGATGATCACATTGCGCATGCCGCCCAGCTTCTTGGCGAAGGTGGTGGCGAAAAACATGCTCAGGGAGCCGAATATGTTGATGAGAATGCCGTAAATAAACTGGGCCGTCTGCCCGTTGATTTCGATGGAGCCAATCTGGTAGGAGGTGCAGTATTCAAAGAAATAAATCCAGGGGATCGCGCCGTCAAAAAAGCTGACCACCTGCGCGAGCAATAGGAGGATCAAGATTTTATTGTGCCGCAGGTCGGCGAGATCGCGCAGAAAAGGCTGCTTTTCTTCTTTTGTATAGGCAACACGTTCCTTCGTTTTAGCGGCCAGGGCCGATAACAGCTCGCCCCCAAAGCCGAACACGATGCCATAGCAGAGGAACTGCTGGCTCAGGCTGATATTCAGCTTTTCCCCAATGCCCAGCAGCATGGGGATCACGCCCACAATCCCCATGCCCGCGCCCGCGCCGATGTTCAGCCATTGCGAGACCCGGCCGCGCTCCGCGGAGTGCGGGGAGATCAGGGACATGGTGCCCCACAGGGCCGTATCCTGAAAGGAATAGGTCAGATCCCAGAATAAATAAATCAGCAGGAATGCAATGATGGAGCCGGTTTCTCCAAAACCGAAATTGACAAACAAAAGCGCCGTCAGCAGGCCGATCACAACGGGCAGCTTGCCGAGGAACGGGTGCAGCTTCTGGCCGGGCTTGTATTTGCGCCGGTCGATAATCACTCCGACGAGCGGATCATTGAGTGCGTCCCATATTCTGGATACACTTGTGACTTTACCAACGTGATCCGGGTTCATGTGCAGCACATTGGTGCAAAAATAAAAAATCCATTGGCCTACAATGCCATAAGCCGCGTTTTGCCCGGCAAGTGCCGCCGAATAGGATAACAGCTCCCGATTCGGGACATTCCCCTCCTCCGCATCCTTGCTGAAGAAAAACTTCAACGGGTTCAGGCTGCGTTTTGGCCTGTCTTCCATTTCATAATCTTTCAATGATACCGCTCCCCTCATCATATTGTGTTGATAACTTGTAGTATATATTACCATAAAACTAATTAGATTTCAATTTAATTTTAGATAATACGATTGAGATCCATCAAGCCGCAAGCGAGCAGCATTTGCAGCTTTGTTAAGACTGATCTATGGCGGAAATCTATGAAAATTTGACCGATAAGCCAAGGGCGCCATGAAAAGCATAAGTCGCCCCGAATCCCTGGATAATACAATAAATTGAAATAAAAAATGGGCCGGGGTTTTTATCCGGCCCATCTGTTTTATTGCATTGATTCGGGAACCAAATTCGGCGTTAAAAGATGGGGCAGCGCTGGATGAGCTCTCCCAATATTTTTTTCACGAGCTGATAGCCATAAAGCAGCGCGTTGTCGATCGTGCGCACTGCGATCAGGTCTACCAGCAGGCAGCCGCCGTCATCCGGCATGATATCGCCGTATTTGACGAGATAGGTGTTGTAATTCCATGCGTCGTTCTCATCGATGACAAACATGCGCATGCTGCGGTTGAGCCCGTCTCCATAGAGGTTGAAGCCGCAGCCGGCGTTGTAGCCGAGCGTAATACCATCATCCGTTTTGCCGACCATGTTGTTGGTATGGTCATGGCCGAAGAACGCGCCCGCGATATCGCCCTGCTTGAGCCAGCTTGCATACTGCCCGTGGTCTTTATAGCAGCAGCAGGGGCCTTCTTTCACGTTGCCCTCCGCCTTCGTCTCATCAACGACATACCATTTTAGAGATCTGGTGCCATAGCCGCGCACCGAACCAATCACGCCGAAGGGAACCTCTTTGAGCAGGTGATAGATCTGCGGCACGGGGATGTGCTGGAATAGCAGCGAAGGAACAGGCTCCCCGCCATTTTCCGCCTTTAAGGCGTTGCCGGTCTGCTCATACCATTCTATCTGATTCTGATGCACGCCGTCATAGTTGCCGTTTTCATCATAGTCATTGGAATCCATCATATAGACGTTAAAGGCCACACGGCTGCCGTCGCTTGACAGGATCGGCAGGTTGTAGGTGCCCACGCCGTCGAGCGCCTCGCCCTCGTCGATTGCCAAGCAGTTATCATAGGCCATAAACATGGCCATCTGGTCTTCCTTTGTGGTTACCTTGGATTCCCCATCATGATTGCCGAAGACAACAGCAAACGGAATGCTCCGCGCCACCAGCGGCTGAATGATCTTATCGATTGCAGTGCGAACTTTCTCGACCGTGGATCCAACCCATTTGCCTGCGATGTTGTCTCCTGTGAATACGACGAGATCCGGCCTCTCCTGATCGAGAGAAGCGTTGATGAAATTGAGCATCCTCTGATCCGCCTTATCAGTATCCTGCGTGTCGGAGATCATCATAATTTTGAATTTGCCGTCCTGATGGAATTGCAATGCGGCGCCCTTTTTCGTGGCGCTCACCGAGGCTGCGGAGGCCATAGGCGTCATGATGGCGGCCAGCAGGCTCAGCGCCATCATGATCGCAACAATTTTCTTCTTCAATGCAGTTGTCCCCCTTCTCTTTTCAAAAACAGATAAGCATCTGTTTGGCAATTATAATATGAAAACCATACATCAGATAAAACTTATTGTCAATATTTTATAAAAATATTTTTACATAAATTTAATCATTCCCTTGCGCATCCTGCGGAGGTCAGGCGATCTGTCTTTCCCTATGGAAATCAATCTTGGTTTCAAAACTAGGCCTATCCGCAGGGAGGGACTGTGTTCGCTCTTGCGGAACGCAGTTTACAAAACGCTAAAATGGATTTTCCTCGTTTTCTCTTTCCGGGGTTGCCCTTTTTTCTTGAAATTGATATGATAATCACTCAGAAAAAATTTCTATTTGATTCAGGAAGGGTAATCTTTTTATGGAACCAAAGCTTACATTACGCATTGCGAATTCTGATCTGCTGCCGGTACAAGGCCGCTATGCAGAACTATTAAACGCGCCTGATATGGACGGCGTGTTGACCGCCTGGCGCGGCGATACCGCAATCGCCCTGCTTGTGCTGCTCAGCGGCAATGAGCGCGTGGAGGGCGCTGCCGCCTGCGCGCAGCCCTTTGAGAATGGGGAAAATCAGATACCGCTTGAGGCTGTTTCCTGCACCTTCCTCGCGGAGACGAAGGCGTTTGTCGGCAATGGGAAAAAGGATAACGGCTCGAGGGAAAGCTTTCCGGATGTTCTATATGGCTCGGGGCCTGTCAGCATGGAGCCGGGCAGCGTGCAGGGGATTTTCGTATCCATAACGATCCCTGTAGATACCGCGCCAGGCGTATATCGGGGCACAGTCAGCGTGACGGCACAGGGGCTGGAAACGCCGCTGGAAAAACAGCTAACGCTTGAGGTGCTCGATATGGTGCAGCCTGCTCCAGAGGAATACCGATTTGATATTGAACTCTGGCAATATCCTTACCGCGTGGCGCAGTATTATGGGCTTGAGCCGTTTTCCCAGGCGCATCTGGAGGCGCTGCGCCCTCATTTGCAGAGGTATCGGGCGCTGGGAGGGCACGCCATCACGGCAAGCATTGTGGAGGAGCCATGGAATGGGCAGACCTATGGCGCCTATCCCTCTATGGTCAAATGGACGCGCCGGGCGGATAAAAGCTTTGCCTTTGACTTTACGGATTTTGATAGATGGGTGACCTTTTGCCAAGAGCTTGGCCTCGGGGATAAGATCGTCTGCTATAGCCTGATTCCCTGGGGCAACAAGGTGACCTATTATGATGAAAAAAAGCAAACAGTCCGATCTGCCGCACCGCGCCCCGGCACGAGGGGCTATAAAAAGCTATGGACGCCATTTTTGCAGGCGCTCTGTGCACATGCCAAAGAGAAAGGGTGGTATGACCGGATCTATATCGGCATTGATGAGCGCAAGCGCATGGAAAAAGCCTATGACCTGATTGACGCCGTTACAGGCGCATATGGCGAGCCGCTGAAAAAAGCGGCGGCAATGGATCATTTCAGCGCAAAATATTTCCCGCTGATCGACCGCATGGCGAGCGTCAGCGTCGGTTCTGATCCGTTGAAAAAGGCGCTTGCGGATTACCGCACACTTGCACAGCGCCGCAGGGGGAAAAGCGGGTTGCAGACCACGGTTTATACCTGCGTCGGCCATTTCCCGAACAGCTTTACCTACAGTATGCCGGGGGAGAGCTACTGGAGCGTGTTTTTCTCCGCCGCGCAGGGGGCAAACGGTTTTCTTCGCTGGGCGTATGATGCGTGGGTGAAAGACCCGCTGCGCGACACAACGCACATCAGCTTTGAATCCGGGGATTGTTTCCTCGTCTATCCGGACGAGCCGGACGCTAAGCATCCGGAGACGAAATCGAGCTACCGGCTCGAAAAGCTCGCGCAGGGGATGCGCGATTTGAATAAGCTGCTGTTTCTCGCGGAACAGTCGCCTATGCTTCGGGAGAAGGCGGACCGCCTGCTTGAGCAGGTGAAAGTGGACTATACGCAAAAGGGCGAGGCTGTGGCGGATGAAAAAACGCGTGCGGCCCTGCCGGCGGATATGGAGGCACTGCGCCAAAGCCTGTGGGCGCTGACGAGGGAATATCTGGGTGGGAGAAACGGCTGACCGGCCCAGTTGGCAACAAAATGTTAGCGGATGGGATCAGGGCCCGCCGCATCGAAGAACGCGAGAGCAAAAGAGATTTTTAGAAAGATCGGCTGCAAGAGGCTCTGTGTCTTGCGGCCGATTTTTTCTTCCCAAATTTTCTTTTTTTCTTGTGATAGAATTGTAAAACTTGTTGACATTACGGCCGCTTTGCGGTAGAATAAATACAACAATTGAAGGAAGAAAATACGAGTGTATTTCTAGGAGATATGAGAATAGAAACTACTCCCGTTTAGCGGGGTGTGTTTTCTGTTCTTTTTTTCTGTGCTTGGGGGAGCACAGCATGCAAAATAATATACTGGAAACAGAGGGAGGCCATCAGTTTGGGTAAGTATGTAATGGCGCTGGATCAGGGCACCACAAGCTCGCGGGCGATCGTATTCGACAAGGGCGGGCACATCCTTGCGAAGGCGCAGCGGGAATTTGAGCAGCTCTACCCCAATGCCGGGTGGGTGGAGCACGATCCAATGGAGATTCTCTACAGCCAGCTTCAATCGGTGGCGACGGTGCTCGCCTCCGGGGAGGTGGATGCCAGGGAGATCGCTGCAATTGGCATCACCAACCAGCGCGAGACGACGATCCTCTGGGATAAAACCACCGGAAAGCCAGCTTATAACGCGATCGTTTGGCAGTGCCGCCGCACTTCGGATTATTGCACACAGCTCAAAAATGAGGGCTTGGAGCCTTACGTGAGGGAGAAAACGGGCCTGATTATCGACGCCTACTTCTCGGCAACAAAAATTAAGTGGATTTTTGATAACGTTCCAGGAGTGCGGGAGTTGGCTGATGAAGGGAAGCTCCTGTTTGGCACGGTGGAAACTTGGCTGATCTGGAACCTGACGGGCGGAAAGGTGCATGTGACGGATTATTCCAACGCCTCGCGTACGATGCTGTTTGATGTTGACAATCTTTGCTGGGATGAGGTGCTTTGCAAGAAGTTCGATATTCCGATGTCAATCCTGCCCCGGCCAGTTCCCTCCAGCCAGGTGTATGGAACCGTGGCACCGGGCATCCTCGGCCTTGAGCAGATTGAGGGCGTGCCCATCAGCGGCGCGATCGGTGACCAGCCGGCCGCCCTGTTCGGCCAGGCTTGTTTTAAGCCCGGTCAAGCGAAAAATACATATGGTACGGGCTGCTTCCTTTTAATGAATACGGGCGACCGCAGAATTCGCTCCCAGTATAACCTGCTTTCCGGCGTGGCCTGGGGGTTGGATGGTAAGGTGGAATATTCGCTGGAAGGCAGTGCGTTCAACGCAGGCTCCGTGATTAAATGGCTGCGCGACGAGCTGCACATGATCGATACGGCGCGCCGTTGCGATGAGCTGGCGGAAAGCGTGCCGGATGCAAACGGCATGTATCTCGTGCCCGCCTTTACGGGCCTTGGCGCACCGTATTGGGATATGTATGCCCGCGGCTGCATCGTGGGCCTCACGCGCGGCGTCAACCGGGCGCATTTTGCCCGTGCCGTGCTGGAGAGCATCACCTACCAGATGACGGATTTGCTCGAGGCAATGATCAGCGATTCCGGCATTGAAATGAAGGATCTTCGCGTGGATGGCGGCGCCAGCGTGAGCAATATTATGATGCAGATTCAGGCTGATATGATCCAGGCTTCCGTTAACCGCCCGAAAACCATTGAAACCACTGCTTTGGGCGCCGCGTATCTGGCTGGGCTGGCTGTTGGCGTTTGGAAAGACCGTGACGATATTGAGCAGAACCGCGAGGTAGACCGCATATTTACCCCTGAGATGGATAAACCTACCCGTGACAAGTATTATGAGGGGTGGAAGCGTGCGGTTGGCCGCTCCCGTGATTGGGCGGAGCATTAAGCGGGGGCGAAGCGGGGAGATAGCGTTCCCTTTCACCATATATTTTCCATTCTGAATTATTATGAAAATGGAGTGATTCATCATGGCAAAAACCATCGTTGACTGGAAAACCATCAGCTCGTTTGTAACGGACGCATTCGTAGGCGTTGGCGTTCCGCGCGAGGATGCGGAGATTTGCACGGACGTACTGCTGGAGTCCGACCGCAGGGGCATTGAATCCCACGGAGTCAACCGTTTTAAGCCCATTTATATTGACCGCATTAATATCGGCATTCAAAACCCCGTTACCAATTTTGAAATCGTGAAGGAAACGCCTACCACAGCGGTCATTGACGGCCACGACGGCATGGGCCAGGTCATCGGCTATAAATCGATGAAAATGGCAATTGATAAGGCGAAAAAGTATGGTCTGGGCATGGTTGCCGTGCGCAATTCTTGCCACTATGGCATCGCTGGCTACTATGCGACGATGGCGACTAAGGAGAATATGATTGGCATCACGGGCACCAATGCCCGGCCCTCCATCGCCCCCACCTTCGGCGTGGAAAACATGCTTGGCACCAACCCTCTTACCGTTGGCATGCCTACGGATGAGGATTTTCCGTTTGTGCTCGACTGCGCTACCTCCATCACCCAGCGCGGCAAGCTGGAGTATTATTCCCGCATTGGGAAGTCTACGCCAGCGGGCATGGTCATCGGCCGCGACGGCACAGCAAAAACAGATACGGATGCGATCCTCAAGGAGCTCAACACCGGCGAAGCGGCGCTGGCTCCCCTCGGCGGCATCGGTGAAGAGATGGCCGGTTACAAGGGCTACGGCTATGCCACAGTGGTTGAGCTTTTGAGCGCTGCCTTACAGCAGGGCAACTATCTGAAAATGCTCACCGGTATCGGCGAGGGCGGTAAAAAAGTGCCTTATCATCTGGGGCATTTCTTTCTTGCAATTGACACGGAGGCCTTTGTGGGAGCGGAATCCTTCAAAAAAACAGCGGGCGATATTTTGCGTGCGCTGCGTGCTTCTACCAGGGCGCCAGGCGAAGACCATATCTTCACCGCCGGCGAGAAGGAGTGGAACGTTTGGTGCGAACGCAAAGACAGCGGCGTGCCGATTAACGACGCGGTGCAGAAGGAGCTTTGCACAGTGCGCGACCAACTGGGCCTGACGCAGTATACCTTCCCCTGGGAAAAATAACAGAGCATTAGACATCATCTTAACCCCCTTAAGGGCGGGATATCCTTACCCGTATCCCGCCCTCCCCCCAAGTTGGTGGAAAAGGCGGTTTGTTTTACATCATCAATAATGGAGGAATTGTCACACATGGATTACGCGAAGGAATCACTGAGGCTTCACTATGAATGGAAGGGCAAGCTGGAAGTTACGCCCCGCGCGAGCGTGAAAACGAAGGAGGAGCTCTCCCTCGCTTACACGCCGGGTGTTGCGCAGCCCTGCCTGGAGATCCAGAAGGATATAAATAAATCCTATGATCTCACACGCCGCTGGAATACGGTAGCCGTCGTCACAGACGGCACGGCGGTGTTGGGCCTGGGCGATATCGGCCCGGAGGCCGGCATGCCGGTGATGGAGGGCAAATGCGTCCTCTTTAAAGCGTTCGGCGATGTGGACGCCATTCCGCTGTGCGTTAGGAGCAAGGATGTTGATGAGATCGTCAACACCGTTGCCCTTCTCGCGGGCAGCTTTGGCGGCGTCAATTTGGAAGATATTGCCGCCCCGCGCTGCTTTGAAATTGAGCGTAAGCTCAAGGAGCGCTGCGACATCCCGATTTTCCATGACGATCAGCACGGCACGGCGGTCATCTGCTCCGCCGCGATCATCAACGCGCTGAAGATCGTGGGCAAAAAGCTGGAAGACTGTAAGGTGGTTTTCAGCGGTTCAGGTGCGGCAGGCGTTGCAATTGCGAAGCTCTTAATCAGCCAGGGCTTGAAAAAGGTGGTCATGTGTGATCGAAAGGGCATTATTAGCGCGGACGATCCGAACCTTACCCCTGCAAAGCAGGAGATCGCTGCGTTTACCAATGCGGCGCATGAACATGGCACGTTGGCGGACGCGCTCAAGGGCGCGGATATCTTCATCGGCGTTTCTGCTCCCGGCATTGTATCGCAGGATATGGTTCGCTCTATGGCGAAAGATCCGATCGTCTTACCAATGTCTAACCCGGTGCCGGAGATTATGCCCGATCTCGCTTTGGAGGCCGGTGCGAAAGTTGTAGGCACAGGTCGCAGCGATTTCCCGAACCAGATCAACAACGTGCTTGCTTTCCCGGGCATTTTCCGCGGTGCGCTGGATGTGCGTGCGAGCGATATCAATGAGGAAATGAAAATCGCTGCTGCGCATGCGCTCGCCGACCTAGTCTCCCCTGAGGAGCTTTGCCCCGAATATATCCTGCCCAAGGCGTTCGATGAGCGCGTGGGCCCTGCGGTTGCTAAGGCGGTTGCCGAGGCGGCGCGTAAAAGCGGCGTAGCGCGCATTTAACCAGACATCTTCTTATTTTATGTTTCACCACGGTAGGGGCGCGCTCTCCGAATTGTTTCGGGGGGCGCGCTTATTTAATAGAGGCGGGCTCAGCGGTAAAACGGCGCTGGCCTGCAAGCCTGGATGCGCAAAAAAGAGATTGCCAGGCGGATAGAGTGATATGCTCTAAGCGACTTTTTAATCAAGGCTTTGCTTATGATTAATGTGTTGCTTAGAGCATTTTTCATATAGAAGGGCTAAAACGTGAGAAGCAAAAAAGTAAACAAGTTTGTCGAGAAAGTTCTTGGTGCAGGAGCATAGCAGCGAGGGCAGACTGTACCAAGCGCATTTGCGGCGTAAGGCAAGCAATTGACAGCGGAAATATTATGCATGAATAATCAGAATCGAAGCCAAGAAAGCGGCTTCCTGCGCCGGGGATCTGGCGAAGGGCGTGTTTGATATTGCAGGCAACATGCCGCAGCAGAAGCCGCAGAAAGCCGCCAACCGCCCCGCGCCGCCGCAGTTTGAATGATGAGCCAAAGCCGGCAGTAGCAATTTTTATCTTCAATTTTTTGAAAAAAGGGCACTGGGCGGAAAGCTCAAAGCAAATTACTTCGGTATAATAAATGCACAATCCAAACAAGGAGGCAAACCATATGCACGCGTGGGAAGCGGTTCAAAAATCTGTAGATTATATTGAGGAACATTTACAGGAAAATATACGAGCCGAGGCTTTAGCCGAAATAATAGGACTGTCACCATTTTATTTTCAAAGACTGTTTAAGCGATTGGTAAATAAACCGCTGCAAGAGTATGTCAAACTGAGGCGTTTGGCAAAGGCTGTTGAAGCGTTAAACACGGAAAATCAAAGGATTTTAGATGTGGCGTTAGATTATGGCTTTGCCAGCCATGCGAATTTTACCAGAGCGTTTAAGGGCGCCTTTGGAATTACACCGGAAGCATACAAAAAGAATCGTCCTTTTCTCAACACTTTTGTAAAACCAGAAGTTTCTATGGCCTATGTTATGGTGGATGAGAATGTTCCCCTCATTGTTGGAAACATCGTTTTAGAAATACGTAGAGAACGCATTCACGCACCGGAACTCTATCTCGGCCTGTCGACGGACGTTTCCATAATAGAGCAAACACCCGTTGGAGAGAGCACCGGCGTAGACATACCGGGGCAGTTGTGGAAACGTTACCACCAAGAAAAAGCGGCGATTGAAAAATATGTCCAGCCCAACGTTGAATTAGGCATGTCCTATTCTGCCAATATGGAAAAAGGAACATTTTCTTATTTTGCGGGTGGACTTGCCAAAACGGTTCCGGAGAATTTAAGCGGCGGCTTTGTGCAACATGAGTTGCCCGCAGGGGAATACATTGTTTGTTCCGTAGAGGCGGAAAGTTTTGAAGAACTTGTAACTGTGGCTCTAGATCAAGCGGGAAAATATCTTTTTGGCACATGGCTTCCGAGACATGAACTAATAACCCAACCGTTTTCAGCAGAAAAATACGATATAGCTTCACAAGATATTAAACACGTGGAGATTTGGGTGGCTCCCCTTACCATATCAAAGTAAAAAATGCTACCCTGTCAGATGACGGCCAGCACCCGGTCCTGCTGGACATAGAGCGTCGTTCAGATATGCGCCGGAACAGATTTATAACGTCATAGACAGTCGGTTTTTAATCATCATCGCCAACCTACTGCTGCCGATTTACAAGCCCCCCAAGGCTTTAGCACACGCTTAAATGTATGGCGGCGTTTTGGAACGCTGCGTCCCTGCCTGCTTTAACGGCCTTAACTACAGCAAGGGCGCCGCCATCGTGCCTGTCACGCGGGAGGATGCGCCCTTGCTTGCCAAGGAACTCGACAAATCTACCTACAAGGTGAGCGTACATTTCAGCACCACCATCACCGAAACCATTTGCGAGAAAATCAAGCGTATACGGCGCAATGAGGTTCAGCAGATGGGAGCCGTAGACGAGCCGGAGAATGGGAAGTAGCGCTCCGGCTCGCCTTGTCGATTCCAAAAATATTTCGTGAACTCGATGAAAATCCCTTAGCACGGCCTTTTCATCCATTTTGTTTGTGGCTTGCTCATAGGTAAATTTATTTTTCTTGCTGCAAAGGCTTCCTTTGAGTAATCTGTTCCTTTGCCCGGATCAACCGGTAGAGCATATGATTGATGGGCGTATCCACCCCATATTGGCGGCCGAGCTCAAGCACGGTGCCCGCAAAGGATTCGAGTTCTGTGCGCCGCCCTGCCTCAATATCTTGCAGCATGGAGGTCTTTCCATCGGGCAGCAGCGTGGCGACGATGGACGGAATCGTTTCAATATCCTCATAGGATAATGCAACGCTGGCGGCCTGCGCTATATGGACGACCTCCCGCATTGCGGATTTTGCAAGCTCCATTACCTCAGGCAAACGGGTGAAATCACCATACGTTGCTCCGGTTAAGGCGGAAATTTGATTCAGGCCAACGTTGAGCATCCACTTTTTCCACATAGCGCTCTGCATATGGGGAAAAACATGCGTCTGTATCCCTGCGTTGCATAAAAACTGATCCACCGCTGTTACCTGCGGGAGATAGCACACCGTATCCTCCATACCGAATTGGATTTCCCCATCAGAGGAATGTACAACGCTGCTTTCTGTACGGACGGCGTCGAGCGCCATCGCAAGCCCGCAGAGCACTGTGTTTTCTGGAAAGGCGGCGCGTAGCCTCTGCGTGGCCGTCACCCCGTTGAGAAGAGGGAGTAGAATTGTATGCCTCTCCACAAAGGGACGTATGGACGCAATGGCAGGTTCCAATTGATCATTTTTTACGCAGATGAGGATGAGATCCACCGCGCCGTCAGCCTGCTCCGGCTCGCAAATCTGTGGAAAAAAGGCCTCCCCATCCAGTGTGACGCCGCTGCTGCGTAGCCGCTCTGCCCGTTCATGGTCTGCGATCGCAAAAAAATGCGATCCATATTGATCGTATAGCCGCTTTGCATAGACGGTGCCGACCGCGCCCATGCCGATTGCGGCTGCTGTTTTAATCTCCACACGAATCCCTCCAGAAGCGATCTCTACATCTATTATAGCATACCGCCGCAGAAAGGGCATTTACAATTGAGCAGTTTCGTTATATGATAATACCCACGGTGTATAAAGAGCAATCTGCCTGCCGGCGGCGTCATCGTCCTTGTTGGGCGTCAGCCCGCCCGCGTCCTCTTTCTTGCCGGCGCCGCTTTTCTCTCGCTGACAGGTTCGCAGAAGTTTTTCAGGAGCAGATTTGGTGGCCGGCAAGGCTTTTGAGGCAGCCGGGCTGTCGCCCGGCAACGAAAGATACGTAGTCATCCTCCGAAGGTGTCCTAAAAAAACCGTGCAGCACTTTGTACACTGTGGGTAAGATAGGGCGTTATCCCTGGATGCCGCTCGTATGGATTGGCAATAGAAAGGAAGGCCTGCATGGCGCTTTTTCTTTATAGTTTCAATACGGTTGCGCCGTTGATCTTGGTAGTGGCTGTCGGCTTCCTGCTGAAAAAGCTGCGCATGGTGGATGACGCGTTTATCAGCAAGGCGAACAAGGTTTGCTTTCAGGTGGCGTTTCCGCTACAGCTTTTCCATAACATCTATGCCGCGGATTTTGGCGCGGAGTTCCGGGTGAAGCTCGTTTTGTTTACCCTGCTCGGCGTTTTAGCAACGGCGATATTGCTCTGCCTGGTTACGCCGCGTTTTTTAAAAAACCGGCCCACGTGCGGCGCGTTTATTCAAGGCGTTTTTCGCAGCAATTTTTTGCTGCTGGGCCTGCCTCTGGCCATCAATTTATTCGGCGCGGATCATGTGGCGTCAATTTCCATGCTGCTGCCCTTTGTTATCATGGAGTTCAACTTTTTAGCGGTCGTGATTCTTACCTTGTTCCAGGAGCCGGAGCAAGGGGGTAAGAGGCAGAAGCTTCGTGTCGGCCGCGTTTTGTTGGATGTAGCCCAAAATCCGTTGATCATTGCCTCCTTTATCGGCATGCTGTTTTCCGTTTTTCAAATCCCGCTGCCGTTGTTTCTGAGCCGTGCAGTGGGGGATCTCGGCCAAATCGCAACGCCGTTTGCGCTCCTGCTACTGGGCGGCCAGTTTGATTGGAAGCGCCTGAAGGGCAACCTTCGCTTGGCGGGCCTGGCAACGGCGCTGCGTCTAGTGCTTGTGCCCGCTGCTTTTGTAGCCATGGGCGTGTGGCTGGGCTTTCGTGGAGAGGAGCTGGGGGCGATCCTGATCGTCTTTTGCGCGCCTACTGCGATTTCAAGCTATGTCATGGCGCAGAATATGGGCAGCGATGATGAGCTCGCCGGGCAGCTTGTGCTGACGACCACGCTTTTTTCAAGCGTCACTATTTTTTTGTGGGTTACAGTGCTGCGCGCTATGCAGTTAATCTGATTTGCAACTATCTAAAATTTGAGTCATAGGAGGAATCATACATGATTCGTCACATCGTCATGTGGAAATTTAAAGAAACGGCGGAGGGCGCTACAAAGGCGGAAAACCTGCACAAGGTGAAAGGGCTGCTGGAAGCCCTGCCGGATACCATCCCTTTCATCCGCCGCATGGAGGTGCACTTGAATGAGAATCCCAGCCCCAAGAATTATGACGCCGTTCTCATCAGCGAATTTGATTCGCTGGCAGATCTTGCGGCCTATACTGCCCATCCGGCGCATCAGGAAATTTCCTCCTTTGTGGCAAAATGCCGAGAGGGACGTGCCAGCGCTGATTATACGATTTAAATAGGGCTCTGCCCAAGATCTAAAATGAATTTTTTTTATAACAAAATGCAAGATTATATCATTTTAGACCGGATTTATAGACTTTTTATTCTGCAATTTCAGAATGGATGCAAGTAAAATGATTTTTGGATGCAAAACGCTCGACTTTTTTGACGATATGTGATAAACTATAAGCATATTTCTGTAAAGAGAGGGAGTTGAATCCAAAGCATGAAAGCATCAGAAGGCATTCAGAATTACAAGGCGAAGGTTAAGGAATGCGTCAACTACTGCGTGAAGGAAATTAAGTATGTTTGCAAGGAGATCGGCGGCCGTGAGTCCGGTAGCCCCGCGGAGCGCAAGGCGCAGGAGCATATGGCCGACGAGCTGCGCAAGTATACGGACAGCGTGGAGCTCGAGGAATTTGATTTGCATCCCAAAGCATTTATGGGCTGGGTCATCATCGTCGGCCTCTGCATGATTGCCAGCGTAATCCTCTATAATTTGGGTTTTGCGTTGGTTTCCCTGATCTTGACTCTGGTTGGTGCGGTCTGCATGATTGCGGAATTCCTAATGTATAAGGAGTTCCTCGATCCGTTTTTTCCCAAGAGGACGTCGGCAAACGTGATTGCGATACGCAAGCCGGAGGGCGAGGTCAAGCGCCGCATCATCTTCAATGGGCATTGCGATTCCGCCTATGAGTGGCGCTATACTTACCTTGGCGGCGGCCATCTGCTGGTGGCTGTGATCGCGATTGCGATTGTGGGCCTTGTTGTTACGCTCGTGTGTGAAATCGCTGCGCTTGCAACCGGGCACGCCATGACAGCGTTTGAGGGAGGGTTTTGGAAAGTTATGGGCTATGTCCAGCTCGTCTGGATCCCGTCCTATATTTCCATTCTCTTCTTTACCCATTGGAAGCTTGTTGTGCCCGGCGCGAACGACAACCTCACCGGCTGTGTCAACGCGATGGCCGTTATGAAATATCTTTCGGATAACGACATCCGTTTTGAAAACACAGAGGTTCGTGCAGTGTTGACCGGTTCTGAGGAAGCGGGCCTGCGCGGTGCGAAGGCATATGCGAAGAAGCATCACGACGAATGCCTCGAAACCGAAACGATTTTCATCGGCTATGACACCATGCGCGACTATGACGATATGGCGATCTACAGCCGCGATATGACAGGCACGGTCAAAAATGATATTCGCGTTTGCAACCTGATGAAGAAGGCCGGTGAATATGCGGGGCTTGACCTGCCCTTTAAGAGCGTTTTCTTCGGCTCCTCCGATGCGGCGGCTATTTCCCAGGCCGGTATCCCCGGCGCGACCTTTGCAGCAATGGATCCGACCCCCGCGCGCTATTACCACACTCGGCTGGATACAGCGGATAATTTGGATCCCAAAATGATCGAAGCCGGCCTCAATCTGGCTTTGGAGACCACTTATCTTTTTGATAAAGAGGGCTTGAAAGAGAGCTATTGAGTTTTAAGCCGCTGCGGAACGCTCCGCAGCGGCTTGTTTTGCCTCTGAATCTATCCGCCGGCTTGTTTGGCCGGCGTTTTTTTGTTTTTATTTTTCTTGGTCTGCATTCGTCTGCTGCTTCAGCTGAGCGGAGCGGCGGATCACAGGTTCAGGAAATCCCTGCGGTAGTCTACGCCGAAGGCTTCCGCCAACCGTGCCAGCTCCGCATCCTGAATGGTGTTGATCCGCGGCAGGTGCGCGGTGAGCATAAAAATCTGCGCTGCCTTTTCAACCGTTTCAATCAGGCCGAAAGTTTCATCCATCGTTTTGCCTGCGGCGTAGATGCCGTGCATTCCCCAGATCACAAGGCGGAATTCTTTCATTTTTTCCGCCGTGGCCCTGCCGATTTCGTTGGTGCCGCAGAGCATCCAGGGGAGCACGCCTACCCCATCCGGGAAGACGACGATGCATTCCGTGCACATCTCCCAAAGGGTATGCGTCAGCTTGCGCTCGTCCAGTTCATGCACATAATTCATGGCGAGCGTATGGGTGGGGTGCGAATGCATTACCACGCGGTTTTGAGGCTCCACGCACAATCTTGCCATATGACTCATCAGATGCGCGGGCAATTCGGAGGTGAAGCTTCCGCCATCCCGGTAGCCCCACAAAAGTTCAGCCGCCATGCCGTCCGGCGAAATGCGCAAAATGCCAAGGTTTTGCTCCGGGTCGGCTTCGACGTTTTTAAAATACTTCCCCGTTCCGGTTACGATCAGGATGCGGCCTGCCAGCGGCGATGCGTCAAAGCCCAGGGGGATGGTGCGGATTACTCGCGCAAGATCCAGGTATTGCGCAACCTCTGATTCCTCAAGGAGATAGCTGATGTTGCCGCCGTTGCGTTCATCCCAGCCGAGGCGATACATGTTGGCAGCGGTTTTCCGCATCTCAGTCAAAAAAGGGGCGGTTAGGATATCTTTCATCGTCCGTTCACCTATCCTTCCTGGTTCCATATGAAAAGTCTGTTCCATAACATTGCGTTGGATGCCGGAGCATGCGTTTTCCCAGCAGTTTGCCCGGCCTGCCGGATGGACCAATAAATATCATCCGGCAACGGATGGAATACAGCGCCCGGCGGGAATCCGCTTCGGGCTTGATTGGCGTATGAATCCGGCCTATAATAGCAGTAGCCGGGCTTTTTGTTTGCCGATCGGCTGAGAGAGCATTGCTTTGCTGCATTTATGGAAGGGGTTCATTTATATATGGGGAATCAATTGAGCCATTATTTTATAGAGGATGATTCGCTGCCACCGGATATTCAAACGTTTCCTTATTATTTTGGCGCGGAAAAATTTATGTTTACCAGCGACGCGGGGATGTTTTCGCCAGGCCATGTGGATGAGGCCTCCTCCCTCTTGCTGCACACGATGCCAAAGCGAACCGGGCGTTTTTTGGATTTGGGGTGCGGCTATGGCGTGATTGGGATTGTGATGGGCAAGGTGTATGGCCTGGAGGTCACGATGGCGGATTCAAACGGGCGGGCGCTTCGCTGTGCCCAGCAGAATTGCGAGGCCAACCAGGTGAAGGCGCAGATCATCCAATCCGATTGTTTCCAAAATATCAGCCAGAGTTTTGATACGATAGCGCTGAACCCGCCAATCCATGCGGGGAAGGCGGTGATGTATGCCATGTATGAGGGCGCTTATGCGCACCTTAATGCAGGCGGCCGATTCTATGTGGTAATCCAAAAAAAGCACGGGGCTGAAAGCACGGTTAAAAAGCTAACGGAGATTTTTCATCACTGTGATACGCTTTATAAAAAGAAAGGGTATTATATCTTGGCCTGCACAAAATAATTCCTATCGAATAACTTACTGTTTGACGAACACAACAGTGTCGTCATCTGGAATATTGACGAAGTTTGTTTGCTCCTCTTGCTCCACGATAGCACAGGGGTGGAGGGTCATTAATTGTTCGGCAAAGTTTTGATAATCAATATATAAACTCGAATCATTCCGGAATGTCCGAATCTCATTGATAAAGGGCTTTAATTGAACGTAAGTGTTTACAAAAAAACCTCCGCTGAGATGGTCGGCAGTATCAAAATCGTAAATGCCGATTCTGATTCCTACACTCAACTGTTCTAATTGACTTAAATAATTTTTGATTTCAATCCAGAATGTATCGTCTTTGCGGATCTCATTCATGTCTATCGGATTCATGTGATACCGTATGTGAATTTTCTTTTCTGTTTCTGCAAAATCACGCTTGAAACCGTGAAAAAAATTAATGGTAGATTCTTTGGATTGCCTTTGTTGCTCTTTATGAAACGATTTTCTCACGGAAATAAGACTTAGGGCAGCAATTACGACTCCGATAAGGGTTGAAATATTTGCACAAATATTGATAATTGCTGAGACGAAATTTATGTCTTCCACATCGAACAACCTCGCAAAAGCATATGATGTGTAAATATATTACAAAATATGCAGAAATAAGTCAACAAAATTTTGATTGTGATACCTACACTCCTCTTTGCATTGCTCTCAAAGCTGTATTTTCTTTATGGCGGCAAGAGCTAGATCTGCATTGGAATGGGATTTCATCGACAGCGCCCGGAAAAATTCCCTAGGCTCTTGGTTCCTCCTCGTTGTAGCGAGTGGATGGGGGCGAATTGGCTTCAGATATTGCGCCATTTATCAGCTCATCCAAAATAAAAAAACCGCGAAGCACGCAGCTACGCGGTTTTCTTTGGAGCTACTGGGCGGACTCGAACCGCCGACCTGCTGATTACGAATCAGCTGCTCTACCAACTGAGCCACAGTAGCAAATATTTATGGTTTACTGCCTACCAGTGAAAAACACTTTGTAAATAACAGCTTTTATATTATAATCAGAACCCTCTGCTTTTGCAAGTCTTTTTTGCAAAAACATTCAAAAAATTCTTTGGAATGGCAGCAAAAATCTGCTCATTCATTTCTGCATTCCCGGCAACGAGTATTTTGCCGGGAATGCAGGCTATGCAGACTGCGAGAGGGGTTAATCTGTAAGCTTTCTTATAATTGCGTCAATCTCTTCACTGGTGACGCCAATGGATTCCAAATAAGCACGCGTACCGCCGCACGTCTCGTCCAAATAGGTGCAAAATTTTTCCATCGTTTCCGGATCCGATTTGAGATGCGGATTCTTTTCCTCATCAAAAATATCGTTGCCATCCTCGACCATCGTCCGGAACATGGGCTGAAGATATGTGTTGGAAATTTGGTAATCCGCAATGATATCCAGGCGGTCTACCTCCGCCAGAGAGAGGAGCATCGCCGCAACGATCCCGGTGCGGTCCTTCCCGAGCGCGCAGTGGAACAGGACGGCTCCTTCCGGCGCGGCGGCAATCGCATGGAATACCTGCGCCATATTTTCTTTATGCTCTGTCAGGCTGCAAACATAGCTTTCCCACAGGGGTTGGCTCTCAACTTTTTCCACATAGGCAGGATTAATTTCTAATAGGGTATAGTGGTGATAAACAATATCAGGCTCTTTCGCATAAGCGGAGGGTGCAACCTTTGACTCTCCGTTTCCGCGTAGGTCGATTACGGTTTTCACCGGAATTTCGGCCAGCCGCGCGCGGTCCGGCCCCATTGGGCCAAACGGAATCCCACAGCGGATGAATCGGCCAAACTGTGTTGTTTTGCCGCCTGCGCATGGGTATCCCCCTAAATCGCGGCAGTTGAAAACGCCGTCAAGCAGTATGCGGCGTGCATTGCCGGAATTATGACTCATAGCTCATCCTCCTAAAAATTTGCCGGCGGATTGTAGTTGCCGCCGGGTTGAGCGATCATGACGTTAGTATAGCATTTCTAACCCGCAACGTCAATTTCCAGAAACTGAGCGGCTTTTTTCCTGATCCGGCAGGGTGAAGTGATTGTATTTTTACGGGAATCTGATAAGATAGATAATAGGCGGCGCACGCCGGCCTAGATGTTATGTTGATGGAGGAAAGGCAAATGAATCTACGATTGATCAAACGAAGCGGCGCTTTTTTGTTAGCGGCGCTAGTGCTGCTTGGCATTGCCGGATGCAGCGGGCAGGGCGATATTCAAATTGGCAATAAAACACTGCCGCGAGATTCAGAGAATCTGGCGCTGTGCCTGAGCGAGATTCAGGATTTGTCTCCGATCCGTGGGTTTCAAAAAGCGACGAAGGTAAGCCTGTGTAATAACGCGTTGACCGATCTTTCCGCCCTGAAGGGAATGGAGCAGATTGTGAATTTGGATGTATCCCAAAATAAAATTGAAGATATCTCTGTGCTGGAAACCCTCCCGCAGCTTAAAATCTTAAATCTTGCGGGCAACCGGATATCGGATTTGAAGCCCTTGGCAAAGCTCACATCGGTGGAGAGTATCAATCTTTCCAATAATCCGGTGGAAGAGATCGGGGCATTAGCTGGCATGAAAAATCTGACGGTTGCGGAGCTCTCTCATAGCAAAATTAGCGATCTTTCGCCGTTGGCCGGGCTGACGGGCCTTGCCAGCCTGCGGCTTTCCTATAATCAAATTACGGATATCACGCCGCTGGCCGGGCTGCAAAACGTTACGCACCTCTCCCTGGCAGGCAATGAGATCAAGGGGGAGGAAAATTTAAAAGCACTGATGCAGATGAAGAGCTTGGTGTCTCTCACACTAGGCTCCGGGTTTACGGAGGATGAAGTAAAACAGCTACAAACTGCGTTGCCGGATTGCATGATTTTTAACCAGTAGCCTGCAAAAAGTAGAATTATCATTCTGTTGACAGTAAAGGAAGACGGTGCTAGGATAAAATTAATCCAAGTAATTTTTGGATTGATTTTAAAGAGAGAGGATGAATAACAGATGAAATCGGGTAAAAAGCTGTTGAGCCTTATTTTGGCTCTGTGCATGGTATTGTCTGTCATTGGCGTTGCTGCTTTTGCGGCCGATACCGAATCCTCGGAACCGGTAGGGGATCAGCCGGTTGCACTGTCCGTGCCGAATGCGCAGGATCTCAAAGGGCTGGTGGAGAAGTATTTCGGCAGCACGCAGGCATTTGCCAATTTTGTGGCCGATACCGTTGGGCGAATCGTAACGGGCACGAAGAGCGATCATCTTGCTGAAGTGATTGTAAATGCGTTTGAAAATGGGATTATTATTGGCAATATCAGTCAGATGACGGATGAAGAAGTAAAAGTGATGCTCGATCAGATTTACTGGGTTTATGCGGATAATCCCGGTCCGATCACTCAGACAGTGGATTGCATCAAGATGTTTGTCAACTGGTGTGACGCTTCGATCCATAGAGGGCAGGATGGGCTGCTGTTGGGAACAATGCAGAAGAAACTTGCCACCTATTATTGGAACTGGCTCAAGGAGAACTGCTCGCCTGATTGGTGGGATCCTAACCGGCCGACAGATCCCTCGGAGCCAACTGTAGAGCCGACAAAGCCGACTGACCCGAGCGAGGAGCCGACAAAGCCGACCGACCCGAGCGAGGAGCCGACAAAGCCGACCGATCCGAGCGAGGAGCCGACAAAGCCGACTGACCCGAGCGAGGAGCCGACAAAATCGACAGAGCCTACCACAGTGCCAAGCGGGCAGGCAGAGCCCTCTACAGAGCAGGGCGAAATCCCTTCTACTGGAGAGCCATTGGCCATTGCTGCGCTTGTGCTGGTTTCCGCTGCCGCTGCGACCGCAGTGCTTTTGACGCGGAAAAAAGGGCAGGATGATTCGATCGTAAGGTAAAACGGATCTTTGAATCGGGCCGCAGGAAACGCCCCTGTTTCCTGCGGCCTATTTTGCAGTGTTCTTTAAAGGTCGTCAGCATCCTGCACCGGCTGCTCATTTTGAATTCCCGTGCCGGTATAGCTGCCGAGCACGTCGGTTGGAATGCCCTGCGAAGGAGACTGCCAAATCTTAGCGAGCACTTCCGGTGGCAGGGCTGGATGGCGAGCTTTCTTTTTTGTAGGATCCATGATTCTACTCCTTTCAATGACTGTTTCAGAGAGTCCGTTTTAGTTTTTGTATCGGCGGCCTAAAGATCAGAGGAAAAGGCCGCATATATAGGTGGAAGTTACCAATTGCGCGGATTGCAAAGAACGGATTGACAAACCAGCGGCGAGCCTGTAAAATGAACTTATACATGCAGGGGGATTTCTTCTTGTATTTTTTAAGAACTGAATCTGAAGAGAAAGGATTGAAAAGTAAGTGACAAAGGGTAAAAAACTATTCAGCTTCCTGATGGCGCTTTGCATGGTGATGTCGATGAGCGGCATCGCGGCTCTGGCTGCGGATGATGTTCTCAAGCCGGAAGCCGGCCAGAATGCGGAGGTCGTCGCCCCGGCGACTGATGCCGTCAAGGCGCTTGCTGAGAAGTATTTTGGTGGCACAGAGGGATTTGCCAATTTTGTTGGCAGCACAGTGGGCCTGATCGTGACGGGCGCTAAGAGCGACAATCTCGCCAAGGCAATTGTTAACGCGGCTGAAAACGGCGTGATCATCGGCGATATTAGCCTGATGACGGATGCGGAAGTGAAAACGATGCTCGATCAGATCTATTGGGTTTATGCCGATAATCCGGGCTTCATCACCCAGACGGTCGACTGCATTAAAATGTATGTCAACTACGTGGACGCCTCCATTCATAAGGGCCAGGATGGCCCGAACCTTGGCATAATGCAGGTAAAGCTTGCTACCTACTATAGCAATTGGCTCAAGGAGCACTGCGTGCCGGAAACGACTACTGCCGCCCCGACGGAGGCGCCGAGTGTGCCGGTTGTTACTGTTCCCGTTGAGAATCCGCCTACCGGCGAATCCATTGCAATTTCTGCACTTGCGCTCGTCTCCGTGGCCGCTGCGGCTGCGTTTATCGTAACGCGCAAGAAGAATCGGGAAGACTAAGCGTTTTGATTGTTAGGAATGCCGCAGGGTGATAGGTCATCGCCCTGCGGCATTTTTATGAAGTAGCAAAGCAAAGCCTGCCGTAACCACACAGATCATAAAGATACACATCGCTTGCGCAAGCAGGGCGCTTGCGGCTAGTTTTTTATCATGACGTACGGGCGAACTGTGTTCGCCCGCAGGCCAGGGGAATCGCTTGGTAATTATATTTACAAGGGTCAAAAGCGGGCAAACGCAATTCGCCCCTACGGTGGGGTGTCAACCGCGGGTCCGTTCCCGATGTTTATTATAGGGATCAAAGAGGTGCTCCGCACGGATGAGAGCAGATGGTTACCGGCTATTTTTTTCTATCACAACCGGTAAAACAGCGAAAAAGCATGGTTTTTTAAAAGCCGGTATTTCCGCCGGTTGCTTTTTCAACAGGCGGCGTATACAATAGGGGAAGAAATCGCATGCTAGGGAGGCCGGGTTGCTCCGGAATTCTTTGGAAAGGAATGGATCAGATATGCGGAATCAGTGGAAATACCTGTTTAAAAGGGGCCTGATGTTGCTTGCCGGGAGCTGCTGCCTGATCTTACTGGCGTCGTGCGGACAGAATGGTGCGGAGGGGGCGCAAAGCCCACCCGAAGAGGCGAAAGCGCAGTTCAGCGATACAGGCATGACGGCGGCGGGCAAATTTTTTCCTTATGACGGCACGCTGGAGATTTCGCTCTGCGGCGCAGAGCTTGGCACATTGGATGGATTTGAAAAATTTACGCAAGCCGAAAATTTGGGCCTATGCAGCAATGGGATTTCTGATCTCGCCCCGCTGGAAGGGCTGGTAAAGCTGCGCGAGTTGAATTTAGAATCCAATCGAATTCATAACCTTTCCTATCTGAAGGGCCTGACCGGGTTGAATGTTTTGCTGCTTTCAGAAAATCAAATTAGCGATCTTACTCCGCTTGCAGGGTTGACCCATTTAATCGCGCTTTCCCTCAATCAAAATCAGGTGGCCGACCTTGCGCCGCTGAGCGGGCTTACACTCCTGAGCGACTTGTCGTTGGAGAAGAATCAAATCACGGATCTTTCCGCGCTTGCGGGGATGAACAAGCTGAAGCATCTCTATTTGGCGGACAATCAAGTGCGCGATCTCTCGGCTTTGAAGGGGATGGATTCTTTGCAGACGTTGGATTTGACAGGAAACCCCTTGGAGCAGGCTCAGGTGGAGGCCTTGCGGGAGGCGCTGCCAAAATGCGAGATCCAGTTTTGACAGGCGAAGCAAGGCTGTTGTCGGGAGAGCGGCTGGAAGCGCTGGGGGCGGGGCGGTTTGTGATCGTTTCCCACTCGCACGGGTTTGGGGCGGATGCGCTCCTATTGGCCGATTTTGCCGCGCCGCGATGGGGCGAGCGGGCGCTGGATTTGGGAACGGGATGTGGAATCCTGCCCCTTTTTTGGTGCCGGGAGGGCAAGCTGGCCCATGCAACCGGCTTGGAGATCCAGCAGGCGGGGCATGACCAATTTCGCAGGAGTATCCTTTTGAACCGTTTGGAAGGCCGCCTGTGCGCGGCCTGCGGGGATTTGAGGGATTGGAGGCCGTCCGCCGCTGAAAAGCTGTTTGACTTGGTCACGGTTAATCCGCCATATTTTCCACTGCGGGCAGGGGCTGCCTGCGCGCAGGAGCCTTTTCGCGTAGCGCGGCAAGAGGCGCAATGCACGCTTTCAGATGCGGTGCGGGCGGGCGCTCGATTAACGCGCTTTGGGGGCCGGTTCTGCCTTTGCCACAAGCCGGAGCGGCTATGCGATGTGATGTGTGAAATGCGCGCGCAGGGGCTTGAGCCAAAGCGGCTTCGCTTTGTGGCGCAGCGGCTCGCCTGTGCGCCCTGGCTTTTTTTATTAGAAGGGCGCAGGGGCGGAAAGCCAGGCCTTTCTGTTGAGCCGTTGTTCGTCGTAGAAGAAGAACCCGGCATATATTCATCTGAAATGCGCGCAATTTATGAGCCGGGCAGGGAGGAAGACAATTGAGCGGGATTTTATATCTGGTCGGCACGCCGATCGGTAATTTGGGGGATTTTTCCCCCCGCGCGGTCCAAACGCTGAAGGAGGCTGATTTTATAGCCGCTGAGGACACCCGGGTGACGCTGAAGCTGCTCAACCATTTTAGCGTCAAAAAGCCAATGGTGAGCTATTTTGAACATAACCGCCGAGAGCGGGGAGAGCAGATTGTGGCGCGGATGCTGGCCGGCGAGAGCTGCGCGCTGGTCACAGATGCCGGTATGCCCGCCGTGTCGGATCCTGGGGAGGATTTGGTGGCTCTTTGCCACGAGCGGGGCATCCGCGTGTGCGCCGTGCCTGGCCCGGCGGCCTTTGTAACAGCGCTCGCACTATCCGGCCTTCCGGCGGGGCGGTTCACTTTTGAGGGCTTTTTGAGCGTCAATAAGCGTAGCCGGAAGGAGCACCTCGCATCCCTTGCGGGAGAGGCTCGCACCATGATTTTTTATGAAGCGCCCCATAAGCTGCCCGCTACGCTGCGTGATCTGTATGCAGCTTTGGGGGATCGACGCATCGCAATTGTGCGGGAGATCACAAAGGTGCATGAAGAAGTGCTTCGCACCACGCTTGGTCAGGCAGCCGGGGCGTATGCGGATGGCGGCCTGCGTGGAGAAATCGTGCTAGTGATCGAGGGTGCGGAGGCCCCGGCGCAGGATGCTGTTCTGTTGGAGGATGCGGTTGAAATTGCGCGCGGAAGAATGGCGGCGGGCCAATCTGCAAGCGACGCGGCCCGCCAAACAGCACGCGAAACCGGCCTGAAAAAGGGCGATTTGTATAAGGCGCTGTTGGTGCCGCCTGTGGAAAATGAGAATTAGAACATAGAACGACCCTTTTGGGAGGCGACTGGGCGATGAATGTGTTGGCAGAGTATTGGTATTTATGGATTCTGCTTGTTATACTGGCTGTAGCGGCCTTCTTTGCTTGGAGCAAGGCGGCACAGGCGGCACGCAAACGAGGCGAAAAACGGGCGGAAATAGAGGAAAAGCTGAAATATGAGGCGCGGCTCAGAAAAGAATACGCGGTGTTAACGGCCGATGTGATCACCGACGCTTCGCAGGATACCCTGCTGGACGGTGTGGTGTGCCATTTGCAGCAACGGCTCGAAAAGCAGGCGGATATGACGGCGGCCTTTCAGGCCTGCACAGAGCCGGAACGGGAGATGTATGCCCTTTATTATCTCTGTGAGGATGGCGTGCAGAAGCTCAGCCGCTTTTTTCGCATCAATGGCGAGCCGCTTCTCTCTCTCGCGCCCCGGGCGCTCCGGCATATCGATGCGCAGGAGGAAGCACGTATTGCGGCGGAGGAGTATGAGATGTTCGACGAGGGAAATGAGATCGTATCCATCGACCAGGGGCGTGTGGAGGCTCTTGACCATGCGTTTGCCGATGCCTTTCAACTGGAGCGGGTCAAATCCCTCGCGGCGGATTATATCCGGGCACATGCGCTCGCCTTTTTGCAGGAGAAGCAGGCATAACGGCGCCCCTGTTCCGTCCCATTTTTTAACGGTGATTTTTATGCAATTCTATCGATAAAATGGTTGACAGCGCAAGGGGAGTATTGTATAATAACGAAGTATCCGTAAAGGAAAACAACCCCTGCGATTTGCCGGAGGGAGGGAATTACAGATGAGCCAGGTCAAAGTAAAAGAAAATGAATCCTTGGATAGCGCCCTGAGACGGTTCAAGAGGCAGACGTCGCGCGACGGAGTCATTCAGGAAGTCCGCAAAAGAGAGCACTACGAAAAGCCCAGCGTGAAGAGAAAGAAGAAGTCCGAGGCTGCTCGTAAGCGCAAGTATAAGTGATTTGTTTTTAAAAGCGGGCTGCGTGCCCGCTTTTTCATTTGTGCGCCAAAAGGCGAACCCGCTGGCATCGGCGGAAAAGAAAGGAAAGCCGTTTCATGAAAAATCTTTTAATGCCACGCTACCGCGTGCGCCGCGTGACTGACTTAAAGGCGGATGAGCTTAAAAGGCTTGGAATCAAAGGACTGGCGCTCGATATCGACAATACCATTGCCTATGACAGCGTGTTAACTTTTATTGAGGGCGTGCCGGAGTGGATCCAAACGATGCGGGAGGGCGGCATCCGGCTTGTGATCGTATCCAATGCCCTGCCCGCCCGGGCGCGCAAAATATCAGAAATGGCGGGCGTACCGGCACTTGGTATGTCCGCAAAGCCGATGCCCTTCGGATTTTGGCGTGCGGCCAGGCGCATGAAAATCCGCGTGCAGGAGATGGCTGTGGTGGGCGATCAGCTTTTAACCGATATCCGGGGCGGCAATCTCTGTGGCGCTGTGACCATCTTTGTAGATCCTGCTCGCAAGGAAGAGCGCAATGTGAAGATTTTTGAAAGCCGCCGCAGGAGGGAGCAGCCGGTGCTGGAGGCATTCGACCGCTTGCATCCCACGGGCTTTTACGATTTGGATGCTTAAGCCTAGCTCTAGAAAGGAAGCGTATTGCCATGAAACTGCGTGTGATCAACGGGCCGAATTTGAATATGACAGGGCTGCGCGAGCCGTCCGTCTACGGGAGTGAGACGCTGGAGGATATCAACAATGAGCTGCGGGCGTTTGCACAGGAGCGAGGAATTATTCTTGATTTTTTCCAATCCAACAGCGAGGGAGAGCTTATCGGCGCTGTTCACGGCGTGCTGCTTGAGGGCTATGACGGCTGCGTGATGAATGCGGGCGCTTACACGCACTACAGCTATGCTCTGCGTGATGCAATCGCCGCGACGGGCAAACCATTTGTGGAGGTGCATCTCTCCAATATCCATGCGCGTGAGGCGTTTCGCCACACGTCCGTCATCGCGCCGGTGTGCATCGGCCAGATCGCGGGCCTTGGCAAGCTTGGCTACCGGCTGGCGGTTGAAGCGCTGGATGAATATGAGAAAACGGGAGTGGGCTCCCGGGAATAGAATATTGGAATGGTGAATCCTCCTATTTGTGTTTTGTGCTTATGAAGCATCCATTCCACTTATATTTTGGCCGGGCCACAGCTGTGTAACTGTGGCCCGGAGGAAGAAAGGACGGCTGATCCCATGCAGGAGAGGTTGCAGGCTTTGGCGCAGGCGCTTGCGCCCGGAGCCCAGGCGGCGCTGGTGGTAAGTGAAGAAAACAGGCGGTATTTTACGGGCTTTTCCTCCTCGGCAGGTGTGTTGCTCGTATCGCGCGGTGGGAGCATTTTTCTTACGGACAGCCGCTATATTGAAGCGGCGCGCCGGGCTGTGTCCGGCTGTGAGGTGGAGGAGCTGACCAATCTCTCCGCGCAGCTGCCCATGCTGCTGCGGGCAAACGGGATTAAGCGGCTCATGCTGGAGGCAGAGCGTGTTACGCTCAGCCAGGCGGCGCGCTATCAGGCGATGCTGCCGGATGTGGAGCTGGATACAGGCGATGGGCTGGATCAATCGATCGATTCCCTGCGCATGGTCAAAAGCGCAGGGGAAAAGGAGCAGATCATCCGCGCGCAGCGCATTGCGGAGCAGGCGTTTGACCATATTCTTACCTTCATCCGGCCGGGCGTGACGGAGCGGGAGATCGCGCTGGAGCTCGACCACTTTATGCTCTCCCATGGCGCGCAGGCGCTTTCCTTTGAAACGATCGCTGTGGGCGGCGTCAACTCCTCCATGCCGCACGGCGTGCCCTCCGAATACCGGATTCAATCCGGTGATTTTGTCACGATGGATTACGGCGCAGTGGTAGGCGGCTATCACAGCGATATGACGCGCACGGTAGCCGTGGGAGAAGTGGATGAAGAGCGAAAAAATGTGTATGATATCGTTCTGCGTGCCCAGCGGGCGGCGCTCGATTTCTTGCGGCCCGGCGTGGCCTGCATGGAAGCGGATCGCGCTGCGCGCGAGCTGATTACCCGGGAGGGCTATGGCGACGATTATCGCCATGGCACAGGCCACGGCGTTGGGATTGAGATCCATGAGCAGCCGGTTTTGTCGCCTGCGTCAAAGCAGGTGCTGGCTCCCGGCCATGTTGTCACGGTGGAGCCAGGGATTTACCTGCCCGGCCGGTTTGGCGTCCGTATCGAGGATATGGCCTTTCTTACGCAGGATGGCTGTGAAAATTTGACGAATGCGCCGAAGGATTTGATTGTTTTGCCTGTATAAGGCAGGTTTTCGCAGATAAGTCTTGAAAATTTTTAGGAAGTACGATAAACTAATATCGTTTCAAGTTATAATACGTTAATCGGAGGAATTTTAGTTATGGTATCAGCAGGTGATTTCAGAAACGGCGTTACGTTTGAGATGGACGGAAACGTTTATCAGATCATTGAATTCCAGCATGTAAAGCCCGGCAAGGGCGCGGCCTTTGTGCGCACAAAAATCCGCAACGTGATTGCCGGCGCCGTCACAGAGCGCACCTTTAACCCCACGGATAAATTCCCGACCGCTTATATTGAGCGCAAGGAGATGGAGTATTCTTATAACGACGGCGATCTCTATTATTTTATGGACCCTGAGAGCTATGAGCTGATCCCGATCAATGCAAGCGATTTGCCGGATACCTTTAAGTTTGTCAAGGAGAATATGGTCTGCAAGATTCTGTCCTATAAAGGCAATGTGTTCGGCGTGGAGCCGCCGACGTTCGTCACGCTGGAAGTAGCCAAAACAGACCCGGGCTTCAAGGGCGACACGGCCACCAATGCCACCAAGCCCGCCACGCTGGAAACCGGCGCGGAGATTCGTGTGCCCCTGTTTATCGACGAGGGTGAGATGATTAATATTGATACCCGTACCGGCGAGTATATGAGCCGTGCATAAGCGCCCTTTCAGGCGGGTATATTGAAATGGGGTCCTGTTCCGGGCATTTATGCGGCATGGCCGGATCAATCTATAACCTTTAAAAGGAGATTATCATGATGACAGTTACGGAAAAAGTGGCCTATCTCAAGGGCCTCGCGAAGGGGCTTGACCTTGCGCAGGACAAGGCGGAAACCAAAATGTTTGACGCGATTATGGAAGTGCTCGAGGATATGGCGCTTACCGTCTCCGATCTGGAGGACGAGGTAGCGGAGCTGGGCGAGCAGATCGACGCTGTTGATGAGGATCTCGCGGATGTGGAAGAGCTTGTTTTCGGTGATTACGACGACGAGTGCGATTGCTGCGATGACGATGACGAGATGTATGAGGTGGAATGCCCCGCATGCCATGAGACGATTTACCTCGACGAAAGTATCCTGGAGGATGGCGCAATCGAATGCCCCAATTGTGGCACTGAGCTGGAATTTGACTTTGATTGTGATTGCGACGACTGTGCGGGCAGTGATGAGGAAGACGATTGACCCCACGGCCAAGCGTTTTTTGAAAAGCAAAAAGCATGTGTGAAGGGGGCTGCTGCAAAATGCATTGCATTTTGCAGCAGCCCCCTTCGAACAAAACGGTTCTCCGCATCAAAAGGCTTTTTAGGGCCTCTGTGTATGGGTGCATCTGCGCCTTGTCACCCTTTTGGGGAGTAATTTTGATTTGGAATACGGTATTTGATGACGAGGCGTTACGAGGCGCAGGAAACAGCAAAAAGCGGGAGAATCAGGCAGGGGGAGCTTAGCATGATACGTAATATTGTTTTTGATTTTGGCAATGTGATTGGGCGCTACAATTCGGAGGAACTGATTGGCCGGTTTTGCCAAGCGCAGGCAGATCGCCAGGCGTTCCGTCAGGCCATTTTTTATGATTGGGCTTCATTAGATGCAGGCCGAATCTCCTATGAGGTTTATACCGCACAGGCGCTGGAACGGCTGCCCAGCCGACTGCATACGGCTGCCCGCGCTTTTTTTCGTGATTGGTACCGCTATCTGCCCTATATGGACGGTATTCCAGAACTGATAGCGGATTTAAAGGATCAAAATGTGCCGCGCTATCTTTTATCAAACGCATCTGTTTTTTTTGCACAGCATCTGGATTTTTATGACGCTGTACAGGGCTTTGACGGAATTGTCATTTCAGGCGAAGTGCAAATGGCAAAACCGGAGCCGGGGATTTACACCTATCTGCTGACGAAATATGCGCTTCGCCCAGAGGAATGCTTTTTTATTGACGATCTGGAGGAGAATATTAGGGCCGCCCGGCAGTGCGGGATGGAGGGCTACGTTTTTGACGGCGATACGCCCCGGCTGAGAAAAGCTATATTCTCCCGCTTAGGGCGGTAGCCTGCCCTTGCAAAACGGCGCAAAATGGGCTACGATTAACACATGATGTAAAAAGGGGGACTTGCCATGAAAATACAGGAATCGGGCGAAAATTATCTTGAGATGATTCTTATGCTAAAAAATGAAAAGGGCAGCGTGCGGTCAATTGACGTGGCGCATGCCCTTTCCGTTACCAAGCCCAGCGTTTCAAGGGCAATGTCCATTTTGCGCCAGGCGGGTCATATCACGATGGATGGGGAGGGTTTTCTGAGCCTGACGGCCTCTGGACGCGAGATTGCGGAGCGGATTTATGAGCGCCATCGGCTTTTAACAGAGTATTTAACGGCGCTCGGCGTCAGCCCTGAAATAGCGGCGCAGGATGCCTGCCGGATGGAGCATGTGATCAGCCAGGAGTCGTTTGATAAAATCCGCGCGCATGTTTCAGGCGGGAAATTGTGATCGAGAATGAAACAGAATTTATATGGAAAAAACGCCGCCCAGATGCTGAGCCTACGTTTTCAGGCGCAGCATCCAGTGGTCGCACTTTTGTATTATTGTGAAATGTTTGCTGCGCTGTTTCTTTTTGATAGCTTGTTCTACACCGCTGTGATTTTGATCTGGATGATGCCGCTTGCCTGCCGGACGGCGGGTATACAGAAAACACTGCGCCTTTTGGGCGGTGCGGTTTTGCTGGGCGGGCTGCTTTTGGTGTTGAATCCGCTTTTGAATAGTGATGGAATTCATATCCTGTTTTATCTCGGGGAACGTCCGGTAACGATGGAATCGCTGCTCTACGGCGCGCATAATCTGCTGCTGATTGCGGCGCTGCTAATGGTGTTCCCCTCGTTGAATGTGCTGCTGGACAGCGAGCGCATTTTATTCCTCTTTTCCCGCCTGATGCAGACGAGCGCGCTGATTTTGAGCATGTCCATGCGTTTTGTTCCGCTGCTTACCCGCCGTGCGCGGGAATTGCGGCAGCTGCACCGGCAGGATGGAGAAGGCCTGCCTGCACGATTGAGCCATGCAGGGAAGTTGCTCGGCGCGCTGCTGGATTGGACGATGGAGGAGGGCATGCAATCCTCCCGAACACTCCGGGCGCGTGGATACGGCGCGCAGAGCCGAAGCTTTTATGGAGTATTCCGCTTTACCGCCCGCGATGCAGGAGCAAGCTGCTTGTTGTTGACAAGCTTGGGCTTGATGATTGGCCTGCGCATCCTTGGCGCGGGGAAATGGCTTTATTTTCCCGCCTTTGAGGCGCCGCATATGGATTTTCTCCAGGCGGCGGGCCTTACCGTGCTATGCCTTACGTGCGGTTATCCGTTCCTACTGGAGGCTGGAAGCCGGACGCTATGCTGGATTGCCGCGCACAGAAGGAGGGAGCTTCTTGTCTGATCAACAGCAGATGATTGCGCTGCGGGACTATAGCTTTACCTATGCGATGGGGATAAAGCCTGCCCTGCGGCATATTTCCCTGGAAATCCAGGAGGGGGATTTTATCGTCCTCTGCGGTGCGTCCGGCAGTGGAAAAAGCACTTTGCTCGAAGTGCTGAAGCCGGATATTACCCCCTGTGGGGCCTCAGAAGGGGCGATTGAAACAGCACTTTCACCGCAGGAGGCAGCAATCGTTTTTCAAGATCCGGAATCGCAGTTGCTGACAGCTAGCGTGCTGAGCGATTTGGCGCTTCCAATGGAAAACTGCGGCTTGCCTCCTCAGATCATGCGCCGCCGTATGGCGGAAACGGTGAGCTTTTTCGGGCTCGAACATTTGCTGCACAAAGGGCCGGAGCTTCTCTCCGGCGGGGAGAAGCAGCTAGTTTCCCTTTGCGCTGCGCTCATGATGCAGCCGAGGCTGCTGCTACTTGATGAGCCTACCGCGCAGCTCGACCCGATTGCGGCGCGCGCTTTTTTTGATATGCTCCGCCGTGTGCATGAGGAGCTGGGGATTACCGTTGTGCTGGCGGAGCACCGGCTCGATGAGGCAGCGGCGCTTTGCAGCAGCCTAATGCTCCTGCAAAACGGCGAAATACGATATAGTGGAGCGCCGGAAAAGGTCTTTCGACGGATTTGGCGCGAGCAGGATGCAGCGTTTCTTCCGTTTGTGCCGCAGCTGCCGCTGTGTTCTTTGGCGCTGGATGCGGAAAAACCGCTCGCCCTGACGCCGCCTGCGCTGCGGGAACGCATCCGTCCTCTTTTGCCGGGGGGCTGGAAAAAGGAGGCGTCTGGGACGGAACCGTCCTATGGGAAACCGGTGCTTTTCTTTCGAGATGTGTGCTTTGCCTATGAGAAGGGGGAACCAGTGCTGCAAAATCTGCGCATGGAGCTTAGAGAATGGGAGCTCCTTTGCCTGCTCGGCGGAAACGGCAGCGGGAAGAGCACGCTTTTGAAGCTTGCTGCGGGAATTTTGACGCCGCATGCAGGGTGGGTTCAACGGAGAAAAGGCTTGCGGATCGGTTATTTGCCGCAAAGCTTGCAGGCGTGTTTCCTGGCCGATACGCTGGCGGAAGCGCTTGCTGACAGCCGCCGGCGGGGAGGCTGCTCCGTAGAGGAGCAGGAGCGCATGGTGGCCGCCTTTGAGCTGGAGGCGCTACTCGGCCGCCACCCTTATGATCTCAGCGGTGGAGAGCAGCAGCGGGCGGCCTTTGCTTCACTTTTGCTTCGCCGCCCGGATGTGCTGTTGCTCGATGAACCCACGAAAGGGCTTGACCCAGCGGCGAAATCTTTTTTGGGAGAGATGCTGCACCGGCTGCACATGCCGGTTTTGCTTGCTACACATGATATCGCCTTCGCGGCAGCCTTTGCGGACCGCTGCGCCATGCTCTTTGATGGCGCGCTGGCAGATGCTTCTCAGCCGCGCAGATTTTTTCAAGGAAGCCGGTATTATACCACTGTGATTGGCCAAGCGCTTTCTCCTCTTGGCTGCGATGCGATTTTATATGAGGATGTGCTTTCGTTATGCGGGCGAAAAGAGCGGGAATGACACTGGGCGGCGGTTGCCTTGCGGCGGCGCTGCTGGCGGCGTTTTTGCAGAAAGGGGAGGGCTCCTTTTTGCCCGCGCTGCTGCTTGCGGTGAGCGGTGTGCTGCTGGTGCTCTTTGCGGGCTTTGAGCGTAGCCGTGCAGGAGCGCAGGCGGTGGTGCTGATCGCTCTGCTGTCGGCCGTTTCCTGTGCGGGCCGGGTTTTATTCGCGGGCCTTCCAAGCGTGCAACCTTCCTCGAGCCTGATTATTTTGACGGGGATCGTATTCGGCCCGCAGGCGGGGTTTATGACGGGCGCGATGACGGCTCTAACCTCTAATATGCTCTTGGGGCAAGGGCCGTGGACGGTTTGGCAGATGTCGGCTTGGGGGATGATGGGGCTATCCTCCGGCTTGCTTCAGCGACTGCTAAAACGGCACGGGCTCCTGCTTTCGCTGTATGGATGCGTATGGGGCTTTTTATTCGGCTGGTTTATGAATCTCTGGACGGTATCCGGTGGCTTTTTCGGGCCGTTTTCCCTGCGGGCGGTGGTGGCGGCATGCGCGGCCTCTCTTCCGCTTGATTTGGCTCATGCGGCCTGTAATTTGCTGCTTCTCCTTTTGTTCGCAAAGCCGTTTTTGCGGAAAATGGAACGGATTGCCGTAAAATATGGGCTTAAACAGCAAATTTAAAGCTGTTTTGAAAAGGAGAAAACAAAAAGGTGGGAACCGCCAGTGCGGCTCCCACCTTTTGTGATATGAATTTATTGGCGTGAAAGCGTCAAACGCTGATCTCCACCTCAAGCCCTAGCTCATCTGCACAGCGGTCGAGAATCGGGCGGATGTGTTCCGTTATAAATTCCTCCGTTTGCTGCGGGGCGCGGCCGACAAAATTCGCCGGATGCATGAGGGCCTTCAGCTCCTCAAGCGTGGTGCCAAAGAGCGGATCGTTTGCAATGCGTGCGAGCAAGTCGTTTTCACCGCCCTGCTCTTTGACGACTTTCCCGGCCGCCATGGAGTGCACACGGATTGCCTCGTGCAGCTCCTGCCGGTCGCCGCCGCGCTTGACGGCGTCCATCATAATGTTTTCCGTCGCCATGAATGGCAGCTCGGCCATCAGCCGCTTCTCGATGACCTTTGGATAGACTACCAGCCCGCTGACCACGTTGATATACAGCTCCAGTATCGCATCTGTTGCCAGGAATCCCTCCGCCACGCTGATGCGTTTGTTTGCGGAATCGTCAAGCGTGCGCTCAAACCATTGGGTAGAGGCGGTCATTGCCGGGTTCAGCGTATCCGCGACCACATAGCGGGCGAGGGAGGCAATGCGCTCGCTGCGCATGGGGTTGCGCTTATAAGCCATAGCAGAGGAACCAATCTGGTTCTTTTCAAATGGCTCCTCCACCTCCTTGAGATGCTGCAAAAGCCTTAAATCGCTCGAAAATTTGGCTGCGGATTGTGCAATGCCGCTCAGGACGGAAAGAACCTGGCTATCCACCTTGCGGGGATAGGTTTGGCCGGAAACCGGGAAACAGGCCGCAAAGCCCATTTTCTCCGCAATTTTTTGATCAAGCTGTTTTACCTTGCTGTGATCGCCATTGAACAGCTCCAAGAAACTTGCCTGCGTGCCCGTGGTGCCCTTGGAGCCGAGCAGCTTCATCTGCGAAAGTTGGAATTCAAGCGATTCAAAATCAAGCAGCAAATCTTCCAGCCACAGGGAAGCGCGCTTGCCGACGGTGGTCGGCTGAGCGGGCTGGAAGTGAGTAAAGGCGAGGCAGGGCAGGTCTTTATACGCCAGCGCAAACTGCGCGAGCTTATCCATGAGGTTCACAAGCTTTTTGTGAATCAGACGCAGGCCCTCGGCCATTGTGATGATATCCGTATTGTCGCCCACATAGCAGGATGTGGCGCCTAAATGGATGATTGGCTTTGCCTTGGGGCACTGCACGCCATAGGCATAAACGTGGGACATCACATCGTGCCGCACCAGCCTTTCACGCTCCTGGGCAATTTCGTAGTTGACGTCATCCTGATGTGCTTTCAGCTCGGCGATCTGCTCATTTGTGATCTCCAGGCCGAGCTCTTGCTCACTTTCAGCGAGCGCAATCCAGAGCCGCCGCCAAGTGCGGAATTTGAAATCCGGGGAGAAGATATATTGCATCTCCCTGCTGGCATAGCGGGAGTTGAGGGGGGATTCGTAACGATCTTTCATTCAATGCCTTCCTTTCCTAAAACGGGTGCGTTTAGAGATGAATTATGTCCGGCGGCATGCTTCGTGTTTTTCGTGATCCTACCAGCCGGCTGCTTTGAGAGGAAATTGCCGTTGATTTCATCCAGCGGAATGGGGTATTCCCCTGTAAAGCATGCGTCGCAGAAGGTGCGTTCCTCCGTGCCGACGAGTGCATACAGGCTTTCGCAGCTTAGAAAGCCTAGGCTATCTGCCCCAATGGCTCGACAAAGCTCATCCACCGTGTGGCGGTTGGAGGTTAGCTCTTCGCGCGTAGGAATGTCCGTGCCGAAATAGCAGGGCCAATGGAGCGTTGGGGAAGAAATGCGCACATGCACCTCTTTTGCCCCCGCGTTCTTCAGCGCGCGGATAATGTTCGCGCTCGTTGAGCCGCGCACAATGGAGTCATCCACCATGACGATGCGTTTGCCTGCCACGCTTTGCCGCAGGACGTTTAATTTGATGTTGATGCTGGCCTCCCGCTCGCCCTGCTCCGGCTTGATGAAGGTGCGGCCCACGTAATTGTTGCGCACGAAGCCAGCCTCATAGCGAATGCCACTCTCCTGTGCATAGCCGATGGCGGCATCCAGGCCGGAATCTGGCACGCCGATCACGATATCAGCCTCCACGGGATGCTCCTGTGCCAGCAACGCCCCCGCGCGCAGCCTTGCTGCGTGGACGCGCACGCCGTCGAGCGTAGAGTCGGGCCGCGCGAAATAGATATATTCAAACACACACATGCGCCGAGGTTGCTCTGCGCAATGGGTGCGTATACTGCGCAACCCACCGGCATCCACGACGACGACTTCGCCGGGCTCTACATCGCGGATAAACTCTGCATTGACAGCATCAAGCGCACAGGTTTCGGATGCAATCACGTAGGAACTGCCTAGGCTGCCGATTACAAGCGGTCGGAAACCGAACGGATCCCGGGCTGCAACCAGCTTTTGCGGGCTCATCACCAACAGGGAATAAGCACCCCGGATGCGCCCCATCATGCGCACTACAGCCTGCTCGACGCTTCCCGCCGCAATGCGCTCCTGCGCGATCACATGGGCGATCACTTCAGAGTCAATTGTCGTCTGGAAGATCGCGCCTCCCCCTGCAAGCTCCTCCCGCACGGTTTCGGCATTCGTCAGATTGCCGTTGTGTGCGATAGCAAGGCGGCCTTTTACATAGCGCATCAGAAGCGGTTGGCAATTTTGCACGAGGCTCCCGCCCGCTGTGGAGTAGCGGACGTGGCCGATTGCGGCCTGCCCTGGCAGAGAGGCAAGCACGCCTTCATCGAACACCTCGCTGACCAGACCCATAGCCCGATGAACGCTCAGCACGCCCTGGTCGCTGACCGCGATGCCGCAGCTTTCCTGCCCGCGATGCTGTAGGGCGTAGAGGCCGTAATAAACGGCCTGCGCCGGGGGCGTTTCCAGATCGCCGTAAATGCCAAATACGCCGCACTCCTCGTGCAGCGTGTCAAAGGGCGGCCGGTTTCTCAAATGCGTTTCCTCCAAACAGTATCGATCACAGATGCCGGCGCGCCGGCATCTGTGATTTAAAATTTGATTTATTTCAGGCCCAAGCGTTTCGCCATCTCATCATAGGCCTCTTCTACACTGCCCATATCGCGGCGAAAACGGTCCTTATCGAGCTTTTCATGTGTGGTCATATCCCAAAAACGGCAGGTGTCGGGGGAGATTTCGTCCGCTAAGATGATCTGGTCATGATAACGGCCGAACTCGAGCTTGAAGTCGATCAGCTCCACGTTGACGCTGGCAAAGTAGTTGCACATGATTTCATTGATTTTGAGCGCCATGGAGCGGATGGCATCGATATCCTCCTGCGTTGCAAAGCCGCATGCGATCGCGTGGGAATCATTGATCATCGGGTCGCCGAGCGCATCGTCCTTATAGCTGAACTCGAGAACGGGGCAGAGAAGCTGCGTGCCCTCTTCCAGGCCGAGCCGCTTTGCCATGGAGCCAGCCGCCTTGTTGCGGATGATAACCTCTAGAGGGACGATCGTAACACGCTTGACCGCAGTTTCACGATCGCTGAGCTCCTCGACGAAATGCGTGGGAATCCCTTCCTTTTCGAGCATCTTGCACATGAAGTTGGACATTTTGTTGTTGATGACGCCTTTGCCGGTGATCGTCCCCTTCTTTAACCCGTTAAAGGCGGTTGCGTCGTCTTTATAGTCGACGATCAGGATATCCGGGTCCTGCGTCGCATACACCTTTTTGGCCTTGCCCTCGTAAAGCATCTCTTTCTTCTCCATGAATACATCCTCCGTTTGATATAAAATATTTTGGATCAGCAGGATTAAAAATGAGAAAACCGGAAACCGCAGCGCTGGAAAGCGATACGGTTCCCAGATTCTTGTTTAAAAAACGCTGGCAATGCGTTCGATTGCTTCCACAGTGCGCGCCGCGTCGCCGAATGCAGTTAGGCGGAAATAGCCCTCGCCTGCCGGGCCGAATCCGGAGCCCGGCGTGCCGACAACCTGCGCCTTTTCAAGCAACTGATCAAAAAATGCCCAGGAGGTGAGGTCATCCGGTGTTTTGAGCCAGATATAGGGGGAGTTCACTCCGCCCCAAGCTTGGAAGCCTGCGCCGCGCAGCCCCTCCGCAATCACGCGGGCATTTCGCTGATAATAACCAATGATTTTGCGCACCTCGCGCCGGCCTGCATCAGAATAAACCGCCTGTGCCGCGCGCTGGGTAACATAAGAGACGCCATTGAACTTGGTTGCTTGCCTGCGCGCCCAGAGGTTGTTGAGAGAAACGCCGTTTCTCTTCAGCTCTTTGGGGACAACCGTGTAGGCACAGCGTACGCCCGTAAAGCCGGCAGTTTTGGAATAGCTTCGGAATTCAATCGCACAGTTTTTTGCACCCTCGATTTGATAAATACTGTGGGGAATACCCTCCTGTGTGATATAGGCTTCGTAGGCGGCGTCGTAGAGGATCACGCTGCCTTCGCGGTTTGCATAATCGACCCACTGCTTCAGGCCGTCAAAGTCAATGGCCATACCGGTGGGATTATTAGGAAAGCAGAGATAAATCAAATCCGCATGCTCCGTGGGGAGCTCCGGCAAAAAATGATGCTCTGCCGTGCAGGGTAGATAGACAAAATTGCTCCACCGGCCGTTTGCCAATAGATCTCCGGCTCGCCCCGCCATTACATTCGTATCCACATAGACCGGATAGATCGGGTCGCACACCGCGACGGTATTCTCCACCCCGAAGATATCTCCGATGTTTCCAGTGTCGCTCTTCGCGCCGTCGCTGACGAAGATTTCATCCGCGGCAAGGGAAACGCCGTAGGCGGCAAAATCATATTTTAAAATTTTATCCAAAAGGAAATCCTGCCCATACTCCGGCGGGTAACCGTGGAAGCTTTCCTCCTGCGCCATTTCGTCAACAGCCTTGTGCATCGCATCAATGACAGCCGGAGGCAAGGGGCGGGTGACGTCGCCGATACCCAGGCGAATGATATCCGCCTGGGGGTGCGCCTGCTGATAAGCCGCTATTTTTTGAGCGATGGTGGAGAAAAGATAGCTACTTGGAAGCTTCAGGAAATTTTCATTGATTTTCATCGGTCCGATCACCCTTTCTTTAAATTGTTACAAAGTGGAAAACGGGCTATTGCCCGAACTCCTTCGGATTGCATTCGCAGTCGCAAACGAACGCGGCGGGGCCAGTCATCCAAACGGTATCGGCGCGTTCATCCCACTCAATCTCGAGGTCTCCGCCGCGCAGATGGACGAGCACCCGCCGGCCTGTCCGGCCGTTCAGAACGCAGGCGACTGCCACAGCGCACGCGCCCGTGCCGCAGGCCCAGGTTTCACCGCTGCCGCGCTCCCACACACGCATTTTGACCTCGTGGTCATTGATGACGTTGACAAACTCCGTGTTGACCCCCTCCGGGAAGAGCGGGTCACGCTCAAATTTCGGGCCGAAGTCCTCCAGTGGGAATTTGCCCACGTCGAGAAAATCCTCAAACACCACACAGTGCGGGTTTCCCATCGAAACGCAGGTGATATGTGCATGGATGGGCTTTGCGGCGCGTTCATTCTCTATTTTAACCCGTTGGTTGACAATTTTGTCCCCCGGCAGCCTGACCGGGATTTCGGCGGGCGTAAGGATTGGCCTGCCCATATCGACGCGCACGGTTTTGACGGCGCCGCCTTCGATGTTGAGATAGAGTGTTTTGATTCCGCTGAGGGTTTCAACGGTAATCACATCTTTTTTGACGAGCCCACGGTCATAGACGTATTTGCCCACGCAGCGGATTCCGTTTCCGCACATCTTGCCGCGCGAGCCGTCGGCGTTGTAAATATCCATTTTGCAGTCGGCAATTTCGCTCGGCTCGATGAGGATGATGCCGTCGGAGCCGACGCCGAAGTGGACATCGCTGAGCCGGACGGACAGTTCCGCCGGATTCAGAACAGGGTCTTCGAAGCAGTTGAAATATAGGTAGCAGTTGCCGATGCCGTGCATCTTTGTGAATTTCATCGAATCACCCTTTCTCATATCGCCTTCACGCCGTGGAAGAGCACGTTGCGTGCGGTATCCGCCATGCGCATACCGGTCGCCATGCTTCGCTTCTGGAGCAGACGGTAAGCCTCGGGTTCAGAGAGCGAAAGCTCCCGCATGAGCAGCGCTTTAGCCCGAGCTACCAGCTCCTTTTCGCCGCTGGAGCGGCCCTGCTCGCCATGCGTGCCGCAGGCAATGCCCGATGCACATGCAAGCGTTTGTACCATGCCGATGAATTCCAAGCGGTTGAGCGGCAGGTGAAGGCTCACCACATTGCTGTAGCCCTGCACAGGGATCTGGCCGGAGGAAACTAGCTCAATCAGATCAAACCCATCCGGCAGCATTTGGGCGAGCTGCGCAGGGGAAAGATCGGGCAGCCGCGCGCAGATTACCACGCCATTTGGTAGGGCGCTCACGGCCGTAAGCACCTCCGCGCCTGAGGAATAGACGCCCGCTACGGAAAACGATGCATTCAAAAGCACTTTTTTCATCTGAGAGGCGGCCTGTGCACGCGGAAGGGCGAGAAGGATAGATTTCACGGTGCCTCACCTTCCCCTTCTCCGCCGCCTATTTTTATAACCTATATTATATAGCCTGCCCTGATAGAAATCAATTGTCAGATTGCGCGGGATCGGCTTTCCATGCATTTCAAAAATGGGCATGTTGTCAGAGAGGGAGGCAGGCTTCTTCCTGCTTCAGAAGCGGGTGGTATGGGCACAAATGCTTACGCTTCCGGCAAGCCATGGATGATACTGCCGCGTGGTGCTGAGGCAGCCGGTAGGGGCGCAGGATTTCAAGAGAGATAGAAGCCTTTTCTAGAATGCTGATCCCTGCCGCAATGGGTATGGAGCAACGCCCTGGTTGTTTATTTATGCAACTGAATGCATAAACTTGCATATTTTTTCTGTGTATTGCGGCAAGATAGAATAATCTATGTATAATGGCCGAGAAGCAAGCAATTAGAGAGGTATAATTTGTGCGCAATGCCGTTCTTTCACCTGCCCGCCTGTTTTATGTGGATTCCTGTTGAATTTTGAAAAGAAACATGCTAATATTAACGTTTAGAGGAAGGGGATAGGCCAAGCTCTGCCCCTTTTACGCACGGCGTTATGCTTCCCTTCGCGGGAAACAGCGGGGACCGGCAGACGCGCCGAACCCGCTTCTTTTTTTGCCCGTTTGGGCGCAATGAATTTATCAGGAAGGCACGGTGAAGCCAGTGAGAGCTTATCTGGTTCTGGAAGATGGTTCCATCTATGAGGGCGAGGCCCGCGGCGCATTCCGCGAGATGGCATGCGAGGTCGTTTTCAACACCTCTATGACCGGGTACCTTGAAATTTTGACCGATCCGTCCTATGCCGGGCAGGGCGTGGTGATGACGTACCCGATGATCGGCAACTACGGCGTTAGCCGCGAGGATTTTGAATCCATCCGTTTGCAGCCGTGCGCATTCTTTTTGCACGAGCTGTGCGACACGCCTTCCAATTTCCGCAGTACCGCTTCTCTGGAATCGGTGCTCAACGAATTTGATATTCCCTGCATCGTCGGCCTTGATACGCGCGCGATTGTCAAAAAACTCCGGGAAAGCGGCACCATGCGCGGTATGATGACCGACGATATTTCTAATATGAAGCACTGCATGGAGGTGATCGGGGCGTTCCGCCAGGTTGGCCTTGTGGAATCCGTGAGCATTACAAAGCCTGAGATCGTGGGCGAAGGCAACACCGGCCCCAAGATCGCACTGATGGATTTCGGCGTGAAGCGCAATATCGCGCGGAGCCTGGCAAGCCGCGGCTGTGAGGTCACCATCTACCCCTGCTTCGCCACAGCGGAGGAGATCATCGCCGCGAAGCCGGACGGGCTTATGCTCTCCAACGGCCCCGGCGACCCGAAGGACTGCAAAGGGATCATCCGGGAGATCGCGAAGCTTTACGATTACGGGATGCCCACCTTCGCCATCTGCCTAGGGCATCAGCTCATGGCGCTCTCCCAGGGCGGCGATACCGAGCGCATGAAATACGGCCACCGCGGCGCGAACCATCCAGTGAAGTTTCTGGAGGAGGACCGCTCCTACATCTCCTCGCAGAACCACGGCTATATGGTCAAGGCCGAGGGCCTGCCACGCAACGCGGAGGTCAACTGCGTCAACGTAAACGACGGCACAGTTGAGGGCGTCGTCTACCACGGAAAGCCGGTTTTCACCGTTCAGTTCCATCCGGAGGCTTCCCCCGGCCCACATGATACATCGTTTCTGTTCGACAAGTTTATCCGCATGATTGAGAAGGAGGAGCTGCAATGATCGATCAAAGCATTAAAAAAGTCCTTGTCATCGGTTCCGGCCCCATCATCATCGGCCAGGCGGCGGAGTTTGACTATGCCGGCACGCAGGCCTGCCGCTCCCTGCATGAGGAGGGCGTGGAGGTTGTGCTTGTTAACTCCAACCCCGCCACGATCATGACGGATAAAGACATTGCGGATAAGGTCTACATTGAGCCGCTGACCATCCCAACCGTGCGCCGCGTGCTGGAGGTGGAGAAGCCCGATTCCATCCTGCCCACCCTGGGCGGACAGACGGGCCTGAACCTCGCCATGGAGCTCGAGGAGAAGGGCATCTTGAAGGAGCTCGGTGTGCGGCTGATCGGCATTAACGCAGATGCGATCAAGAAGGCGGAGGACCGGCAGGCGTTTAAAGATACCATGCTTTCCATCGGCGAGCCGTGCGTTGCCTCCAAGGTGGTGGAAACGGTGGAGGATGCGCTGGAATTCTCCGCCTCCATCGGTTATCCGGTCATCGTCCGCCCGGCCTATACGCTTGGCGGCACCGGCGGCGGCATCGCGGATGATGAAGAGGAACTGCGCGAGATCGCGCACAACGGCATCCGCCTTTCCCGCGTGGGGCAGGTGCTCATTGAGCGCTGTATCGCGGGCTGGAAGGAAATTGAATACGAGGTGATGCGCGATTCCAAGGGCAACTGCATCACCGTCTGCAATATGGAAAACCTCGACCCGGTGGGTGTACATACGGGCGATTCGATCGTCGTTGCGCCCAGCCAGTCGCTCTCAGATAAGGATTACCAGATGCTGCGCTCCTCTGCGCTCAACATTATTTCCGCCTTGGGCATCCAGGGCGGGTGCAACGTGCAGTACGCATTGAACCCAGATTCCTTTGAATACGCGGTGATCGAGGTGAACCCCCGCGTTTCCCGCTCCTCCGCGCTGGCCTCTAAGGCGACGGGCTACCCGATTGCGCGCGTGGCGGCGAAAATTGCGCTGGGGTTGGGGCTCGACGAAATCCCGAACGCAGTCACGGGCAAGACCTTTGCAAGCTTCGAGCCCGCGCTCGACTACTGCGTGGTGAAATTCCCCAAGTGGCCGTTTGATAAATTCGTCACCGCCAAGCGCACGCTTGGCACGCAGATGAAGGCGACCGGCGAGGTCATGGCGATCTCCCGTTCGTTTGAGGCGGCGCTTTTAAAGGCGGTCCACTCGCTGGAGGAGCACCGCGAGAGCCTGATGGTGCCCGCTCTTCTGGAGATGAATGATGAAGCGCTCATTGAGCAGCTTCACCACATTGACAACGAGCGCATTTACGCGGTTGCCGCCGCAATTTATAACGGAATCCCACTGGAAACCATCCATGCAATCACAAAGATTGACTACTGGTTTCTCTATAAAATTCAATCCATTACGGATATGGAGAAAAAGCTGCGCAGCGGCGTAAGCGATAAAGAAACACTGCTCAAGGCCAAACAGATGGGCTTTTTAGATAGCGTGATTGCCAAGGATATCGGCATCACGCCCGCTGCGGTGAAAAACATGCGCAAGATGTGGGGCATCCAGCCCGCCTTCTCTGTGGTTGATACCTGCGCCGCCGAATTCCGGGCGCAAACGCCGTATTACTACTCCGACTACGGGGTGGAGAACGAGGTGGACCCCTCCTGCGACCGCAAAAAGGTGCTTGTGCTCGGCTCCGGCCCAATTCGCATCGGGCAGGGCATCGAGTTTGACTACTGCTCCGTGCACTGCGTCTGGGCGCTAAAAAAGGCGGGCTGCGAAACGGTGATCGTCAATAACAACCCGGAAACGGTTTCCACGGATTTTGACGTGGCGGATAAGCTCTATTTCGAGCCGCTCACGCCCGAATACGTGACCAATATCGTTGAGCTCGAAAAGCCGGACGGCGCGATCGTCCAGTTCGGCGGCCAGACGGCCATTAAGCTCACCGAAACGCTCAACGATCTCGGCGTGAAAATCCTCGGCACGGACGCCGACCATGTGGACGCGGCGGAGGACCGCGAGCGTTTTGACGAAATCCTGGAGCAGTGCGCCATCCCGCGCCCGAAGGGGCAAACGGTATTCACGGAGGAAGAGGCGCTTGCCGCCGCGCATATGCTGGGCTACCCCGTGCTGGTGCGCCCGAGCTACGTGCTCGGCGGGCAGGGCATGCAGATTGCCGCTTCCGACGCGGACATCTGCGAATTCATGGCGATCATCAACCGCACGATTCAGGATCACCCGGTGCTGGTTGATAAATACCTCATGGGGCAGGAGGTGGAAGTGGATGCGATCTGCGACGGGCGCGATATCCTTATCCCCGGCGTTATGGAGCATATCGACCGCGCGGGCATCCATTCCGGCGACTCGATCTCCGTTTATCCCGCCGTCAGCTTGAGCCGGAAGGTGCAGGATACGATCGTGGATTACACCCGGCGCCTTGCGTCCGCGTTGCAGGTGGTCGGCATGATGAACATCCAGTTCATTGTTTATAACGAAACGGTTTATATTATCGAAGTGAACCCCCGCTCCTCCCGCACGGTGCCCTATATCAGCAAGGTGACCGGCATCCCCGCCATTGCGCTCGCAACACGCGCCATGCTTGGCGAGCGGCTGGCCGATATGGGCTATGGCACTGGGCTTTATCGCCACAGCGGCTATTACGCGATCAAAATGCCGGTGTTCTCCTTTGAGAAAATTCTCGGAGCGGATACGAGCCTAGGCCCGGAGATGAAATCCACCGGCGAGGTGCTTGGCATCTCTAGGAGTTATGATGAAGCGTTGCTCAAGGCCTTTGACGGCGCGGGCGTGCATCTGCCGAAGGATGGCAAAATCATCGTCACCGTTCGCGATAAGGATAAGGCGGAAATCTGCGAAATGTTCAAAAACATGAAGGATATGCAGTTCCGGCTCTATGCAACGCCCGGCACGCGCAAGGCGCTCATGGCAGCGGGCGTGCCGGCTGAGCCGATCAACAAAATCTCCGGCGATTCGCCGAATATCCACGATATGCTCGCGGCGGAGGATGTTTCCCTCATCATCAACACGCCCACGCACGGCAGGCTTGAAAACCGCGACGGCTTTAAGCTGCGCCGCCTGGCGGTGGAGGCGGGCTGCTCCTGCCTGACGAGCCTGGACGCTGCGAAGGCAATCATGGAGAGCACGCGGATTGTGGAAGCGGATACGGTGAATTTGACGGATATCGCAACGCTGTAAATTGAAATTAAAAAGATCCCCGGCTGCCTGCGGCGTATTGGATTGCGCCGTGGGCATTTTTGTTTTCTTGACTTTTGCAATGACGATGCTATCATGAAGATAAGAGAATCAAAAGGGGGCGTAAAATTGAAAAGAACAAAATTTTTGTCTATTTTGCTCACAGCATTGCTTTTATTGACCCTACCCGCCTGCGGCGGCTATCAGACACTAACTCATATTACAGCGCGCGACGGGCTCTCTGGCCAATCCTTCTCTGCGAAGCTTGTTGCCCGGCGTGGGGAGGTTGGCGGTTCCTTTACGAGCTTTGTATCGTCAGACTCATTGATCGAGTTAAAAGAAAAAATACAGAAGCGCGCCGTCGACGCAGAAAATATAGATACGGCCGTCTATCAGGAACAATATATTTTGTTCACAAAGAAAGAAGCTGAAAGCTCTGCTTTCTTCCTGCTCGCGCGCGTACCGAATGATGAGGGCGACGAACAGCAGCGCTACGCCCTGTTTGCCCCGGTGGCAAGCTTCGGCGAGATAGAGACGGGCGGCGGGGAAAGCTTGGTATATTTCCCCTATCATCTGGTGAAAAATGCGGAAATCCAGATGTACCCCGGGCAGTCCGTCATCCCGGAGGGCACGGACTATCCGGCGGATGCGGAGATCGATGCGTTCGAGGCGTTTTATCAGGCGCTTGCGGCCGGTGAAACGCAGCGCGAGGGCGATGTGCTAAAGGTCAAGAATACAAAGAGCGGCAAAACAATGCAGCTCACGTTTTATGAGGGGCAGGGAAGGAAAATGGTGCGGTTTTCAGCCGCCCCTTCCGCTGAAAACTGACGGTATCCATTGCAATCAAAAATAGCCCCAGCCCCGCATAATATGGCGGAGCCGGGGCTTGGTTACGTTTGCTATCTGGGCCGTTTTCCCTTGTGTTTGCGCAGCTCTATCACGGTTTGCCCGGCGTTGTAAGAGGCGCGAATGGTTTTGACCCGCGTGCTGGTGAGATCGTTTCGCACCATGTTTTTAAGCACTTGCCCATGGCTGTAGCCGTGAATGACAATGATTTCCCTCACCTCTTCCGGTGCGTTGTCGATGAGCAAATCGAGCCGAAAACGGGCTTCGCGCGCATGCATGCCATGGATGTCGACAATCATCTGGCTGCCCTGCCGGGTTACCTGAAACAAACGGAAAATCTCCCCTCTGGAATGAATTCAGAAAAAGGAGCAGAGAGCAACTGCTCCCTGCCCCATTGCAAGTTGTGGCTACTGCTTTTCATTCTCGCCCGACCGTGCGGCCTGTTTCTCCGCCTCGCGTTTACCCTCCGGTGTGTCGCGGTAATATTGCGTTTTCGGGTGGGGGTGCTCCCTGGATGCCCAGAGCTTTTCCGCCTCCGGGGCCCAGGCTGCGGCGAATTTATCACACTTTGCGCACAGCATTTCCGCGCTCTCCGGCGAAATGAGATCAGTGGATTTTGCACCCGTCTCCTCGATCATCCTGCGCAGGCAGTCAGGGTTCTCCAGCATCGGACAGGGGCGCAGATGGTTATCATTGAACGGCTGACCGCGCCAGTAGGCCTGGAACAGGGGGCGGCGCAGCGCCTCAATCAGCGTGTGTGTGCGAATGTTGGAATCCGAAAAATGGATGAATACGCAGGGCTCGATATCGCCCGCGGAATTGATGTGGAAATAGTTGCGTCCGCCCGCGATGCAACCGCCGACATATTCAGCGTCGTCCTGAAAATCAAAGACGAACATGGGTTTGCCGGTTTTGCCGTTACGCATTTTGCGCAGCCAATCATACATATGCTTTCTCTGCTCCGGCGTGGGAATTAGCTCTGGGTAGGCGTCGTGCCCGACCGGCATATAGTTAAAATACGCGCCGAACTTGACTCCCTTTTCAATCATTAGGTCGATGAATGCATCGCTTGTGACCGCATCGACATTCTGGCTTGTATAGCAGACTGAAATGCCGAAGAGCAGCTTATTCTTCTTGAGCAGGTCCATGGCGGACATGACCTTGTCGTAAACGCCTTCACCGCGGCGGGCGTCATTGCTTTCGCGCGTGCCTTCAATGCTGATGGCAAGGGCAAAGTTGCCTACCCGCTTCATGTCGTCGCAGAACGCCTGATCGACAAGCGTCGCGTTCGTATAGGCCAGAAAGGCGCAATCCGGGTTTTCTTCGCACAGGCGGATTACGTCATCCTTGCGCACGAGCGGCTCCCCGCCCGTGAACATATAAAAATGGGTGCCCATTTCCTTGCCCTGGCGGACAATCTCGCTGAGCTCTTCGTAGCTCAAGCTCTGGCGATGGCCGTATTCCGCCGCCCAGCAGCCCTTGCATTTGAGGTTGCAGGCACTGGTTGGGTCGAGCAGAATGATCCAGGGGATATTGCACTGGTATTTTTCACGATTCTCGCGCACGGTTTTTGTGCCGTGGTAGGCGGCGTGAAGTCCGAGCGCGAGAAACATTTTTTTGATTACGTCGCGGTCGATATCGCGCAGGATACTCATCGCAAACTGATTCCACACGTTCTCCGGGTCTTCCGCGCCTTTGCGGATCCCCTCCAGGGATTTTGCGGGAAAAAGGTTCCCAACGATGCCCTGGACCTTGTCCATCAGTTTCAGCAGGTTTGCCTGCGGATCCTTGTCCACATATTTGAGCAGCTGGTCGAGGACCGCCCCCGCCGCCGCGCGTTGCGCTTTATGCTTAACAGCCATTTGATTTGATCCCTCCCTATGGGCAAAAGAGCCCACCCTATTAGTGTACGTGATTGCGGAAGGGATGTCAATAAAAGAAGTGTGAACGAAGAATGAATTCGTGGTAGAATTCTTATTTTGTTACTTTTTTCTTATACTTTATCGTTCGCTGTGTACACATTGGAAGAGCCACGGTGAAAGTGGTGCCCTGTGTGTCGCTTTGCGCATGGATTTTGCCGTGGTGGGCCTGCACGATGCTCTGCGCGATCGAAAGGCCGAGGCCATAACCGCCCTGCGCACGGGTGCGGGAGCTGTCCACCCGGTAAAACCGCTCAAAGATATGGGGGATTTGATCCGCGGGAATTTGATCGCCGGTATTATGCACTGTTAGCACAGCCTTCTCCTGCAATTTTTGCAGCCGGAGCGTGACGGCGCCGCCCTCGCCGGAGTATTTCATGGCATTATCCAGCAGGATGGCGGTCATGCGGCGCAGCCGCTCCTCATCGCCTAGGAGCACCACGTCTTTTTCAATTTCGCTTGTGAGCGTTTTACTCTGCTCAAAGGCAAGAGACTCAAACAGCAGCACGCTGCTCCAGACCGTGTCGCTGAAATTCAGCTCAGAGAGCGTGAGCGCCTGCCGGACGTCGTCCGCCTGTGCGAGGAACAGCAGGCTCCCCACGAGCTCCTTCATATGGGTCGCCTCCGTCTGGGTGTATTCGAGCCATTTTGCCTGGCTCTGCACGGTTTCATCCCGGTGGGAGAGGACGATCCCCATGTTGGCGAGAATCACGGTCAAAGGCGTTTTTAGTTCATGGGAGGCATCCGCTACGAACTGCCGCTGCTGCCGCCATGATTTTTCGAGAGGACGCAGCGCCCATCGCGCGAGAAACAGGCTGATGCCAAAAAAGGCGAGCAGGCCAAAAAGGCCGACGAGCGCGGAGGTTTTTAGCAAGGAGGTCAGGCTTGCGATCTCGCCGGCGCGGTCCGCAAAGGCGATGCGGCTGCCCTGGATGAGAAAGCGCAGGCTTTCGCCACGGATAACGCCGGAGGTTTTTCCTTGTGCGCGTGCGGCCGATACGATGGCGTTTAGCGCGCCGTTGTCCATAACCGTCACGTTTTCGCCCACGACCCTCTGGACAGCGCCGCCGCCATCCAGCTCAACATAAAACGCGGCTGTCATCATTTTTTGCGGCGCTTTTCCGCCGGGCAGTTTGCCGCCGATTTCCCGCTTGGGAAAGGCGGTATCCCCTTCGCGCAGAACGCGCTCCATAGCCTGCACGCCGTCCATCTCCAGCCGGTGGTAGGAGGAGGCCAGCACCGCTGTGAAAACAATGGTCAGCACGAGTGTGACCAGAATCATATTGATCAACACAAACTTCCAACGCAGTTTATTCAGCATGGGCGTTTTCCTCCAGATGGTAGCCGAGCTTGCGCGCGGTGGCGATCTGCACCGTGCTGTGCAGAAAGGCAAGCTTTTTGCGCAGAAAGGAAATATAGGCCTCCACGTTATTATCCTCCGCCTCAGATTCGCTGCCCCAGATTTTTAGTAGTAGCGTCTCCTTGGAGAGGATAATCTTGGGGTTTGATAACAACAGGCGGATCACTTCAAACTCCTTGCGCCCCAAGCGAACGCTTTTTGCGCCACATTGCAGCGTATAAGCAGATAAATTGAGCGTTAAATCCCCAAAGGAGAGCTCGTTTAGCACCACATCGCCCTGCCTGCGGGAGAGGGCACGCACGCGAGCGAGCAGCTCCTCCGTGAAAAAGGGCTTGGTCAGGTAGTCATCCGCGCCGCAGTCAAGGCCTGTCACCTTATCCTGCACCTCGTCTTTTGCCGTCAGGAGCAGAACCGGCGTTTGATCTTTCTGCGCGCGCAATTCACGCACAATGTCAAACCCATTTCGTTTCGGCAGCATCACATCCAGCACGATCACATCGTAGATCCCGCTGAGTGCGTAATCGAGGCCGGCCTCTCCGTCGTGCACGATATCAGCCGTGTATTTATTTTCCTCCATAATCTGGCCAAGCGCTTCAGCCAGGCGGATTTCATCTTCCACAATCAGGATTCGCATTCGAAACACATCCCTTTGTTTTCAGTTTTTATATGTATGCGTCAAACAATGTGTTTGACGCTATTCTACGCCCTTCCTCTCCTTTTGCCCCTCGGCATTGTAACCAATTTAGCTGAAAGGATCCTGAAAGCCTTTTTTCAGAGGAATTTCAGAAAATGGGATTATACTGATAGCAATTTAGCAGGCGCGATGGATGCGCCGGCAAAGGAGGATTGGGATGGCCATTGCAACCTTTCGGAGGTATGAAAAGAAGTATCTGCTGACCCTGACACAGTATCAGACGCTCTTACCCTCGCTAGAGAAGCACATGGGCCTCGATAGCTACTGTGAAAACGGTGAGGATTATGAGATATACAGTCTATATTATGATACGAAACATCATGACTTGATCCGGCATTCCCTCTCGCACCCTTATTATAAAGAAAAGCTCCGCGTGCGCAGCTATCGCATTCCTCGTTCGCAGCAGGAGCCGGTGTTTGTAGAATTGAAAAAAAGATTGGCGGCGTTACGGCAAAGCGCCGCGTGGAGCTCCCGCTGGGAGAGGCCTACCGGCTCCTTGCGGGCGGTGCGCTGCCCGTAATGCCTGATTACCTCTCGCGGGAGGTGCTTCGGGAGATCAGCTGTTTTTTAAACCTGTATGCGGTTCGTCCGGCGGCTTATATCAGCTACAAAAGGCTCGCGTTTACAGGGAAGGAAGATCCAACTCTGCGTGTCACCTTTGACCGTGAAATTTGCACACGGCGTGAACAGCTTTTGCTGGAGGCCGGCTCCTTCGGCGGGCTTCTGATTCCGGAGGATCAGCGCCTGATGGAGATTAAAACGCTAGGTACACTGCCGCTTTGGCTCGTGCGTGAGCTGTCCGCCCTAGAGATTTACAGCCGCGGCTTTTCCAAATACGGTACGGAATATCAGCAGTGGCTGCGGGCGGATCCGTGCGACGCCGCCCAAGTGCCCAGTGGAGAAAACGGGTTTCTTGATATATCCCATTTATTTGAACTAAGAAAGGGTCGATTTTGAATGCTGACGACTATTTTTTCTTCTATTGTGGATGAACTAACCCCGCTGAACGCGTTCCTGATTATAGGAGCTTCCCTGCTGCTGGGGCTGCTGATCAGCCTGACTTACTTGCTGACGCATCAAAAGGAGGGCTATACCCCCAGCTTCCCCGTAACGCTTATCATGCTCCCCGCCATCATCGCTGTTATCATCCTGCTGGTGGGCAATAATGTGGCGCGGGCGTTCAGCCTGGCCGGTGCGTTCTCCCTCATTCGTTTTCGTAGTGCGCCGGGCGATCCGAAGGATATCGCCTATGTGTTTTTCACTCTTGGCGTGGGGCTTGCGTGCGGCATGGGCTATATCGGCTATGCAGTGCTTTTTGCGATGATCCTCTGCGCGGCGATGGCTATTTTGCAGATCGTGCATTTTGGCCAACCGAAAACGGCGCGGATGACACTGAAGATTACTGTGCCGGAAAACCTTAATTTCCACGGCCTGTTTGACGATCTTTTAGAACGATATACGGTATTCTGGACGCGCAAAAAGGTGAAAACAAGTGATTTCGGCGCGCTGTTTGAGGTTGTCTATGATATACAAATGAAGGAGGAGGCTGAGCAAAAAGCGTTCCTCGACGCAATCCGCCAGCGCAATGGAAACCTGAATATTTCTCTGACGCTTGCGGGTGAGCAGGAGGGAACGTTTTAGCGCCGCTTCGCTATTTACTCTTTGACGTATTCATACCCCTTTCCATTTGGCTCCGCCCTGTGTGCATGCATCGGACGGAGCTCTTTTTGCGTTGCGCTCCCGCGTTGCATCGCATTTTTCTAGTAAGCCCCGCAACTTTGGCTTGAAGAATGTTTGACATTGGGGGTGGGAACGATTAAAATTCAGAAGAAGCTTATCAAAATCAAATTGAGCGATGCAATCAAATGGAGGAATGGATATGTTGCAGCAAATCGGAAGCGCCTTGCTTGCCGGCTTCCTGATTGTTTTACAGTTTGTGACCGGCGTGCTCGGGTATCTTGACGGCGTGCCGGGGAGCGGCTCAAGGCCCGTCGCCCCGCCGGAGAATATAACGCCAGCACAGAGCGTGACGCTCCGGGTGGCGACCTATAATGTGAAAAACTGCGTTGACGGCACGGCGGTGGAGGAGATTGCGCAGGATATCAACACAAACAGCCTTGATATCGTGTGCCTACAGGAGCTGGATCGCGGCGGCACGCGGGCGGGCGGCAAAAATCTGCTGCGTATGCTCTCGCAGAAAACACTGCCGTACTACCGCTTTTTCCCGGCGATTGGCTTGCCTGGTAATGAATATGGGATCGGCATTCTAAGCCGGTATCCGTTTGAGGCGGTGGAGCTGCACCGGCTGGAGACAGGCTTGGAGGAGGGCCGCGTGCTGGGAGGCGTGACCATCCGGGCGGATGGCATCCCTGTGCGTATTTATAATACGCACCTCTCTTTTGAACGAACGGAGCTTCGCACAAATCAGATTGCGGTAATCAGCAAAACGCTGCGGGGGAAAGCGCCCTGCCTGCTGATGGGGGATTTCAATATTCTGGATTTTTCCGAGCTGGATGGCTTTCAGGGGATGACGCCGGTCAACACGGCACAGCGCCCTATTGTAACCTTTCCCAGTGATGATGGCTCAGAGTATCCCTATCTCGATAATATTCTTTTTTCTGCCAGCGTGGAGTGCTGCTGGGCAAAGCCCTATGTCCAAACCGTATCCGACCACATCATGCTAATGGCCGAGGTCACGGTGGAAAACCCGGAGGTGTAGCCTGATGAAGCTGGAAACCATTTATCGTTACCCAGACCGGACGGATGTTTTTTTAACCGCCTACCTGCTCGGCGCGGTGGACCGCTGCGCCTTTTCAGGAGCCCGTCCGGCACTGCTTATCTGCCCAGGAGGCGGCTTTGCCGCCTGCTCCAACCGGGAGGAGGAGCCGATTTCCATGCATTTTGCAGCGCAGGGGTATCAGGTGTTTGTGCTGCAATATTCCTTGGGGGATCAGGCCGCGTTCCCTGCGCCGATCTGCGACGCCGCATGGGCCATGCGGCTGATTCGCGGCGAGGCAAAACGCTTTTGTGTGGATCCCCACAAGGTTGCGGTGATGGGATTTTCCGCAGGGGGATATGTTGCGGCGGGATTAAGCGTGTTTGCGGAGAAACCGTCGGTTTGCCCGGAGGCGGCAGGTGGAAACATTCGCCCGGACGCGGCAGTTTTGTGTTATCCAGTTTTAACGGCATGTCGGGGATTAGCGCATGAGGGCTCCATCCGCCTGCTGCTCGGAAAAACGCCGGATACGCCGCAGCGGCGCGCCTTCCTTTCATTGGAAAACCATATCCCACGCATCATGCCGCCTGTGTTTTTATGGCACACGGCGGATGATAAAAGTGTGGACGTGCAGAATAGCCTGCTGTTTGCATCCGCGCTTGCGCAGAATGGGGCGCGCTTTGACCTGCATGTTTTTGAAACCGGGCATCATGGGTTGGCGGATTGCTCCCTGCGCACCTGTGACAAAGCGCACCCATATCCTGCACATTGGCTGATGCTGGCGCAGGAGTGGCTGGGGCAACGATGGGCATAAAGAATCCGTTGAGGGAGAAGGTCTTGCCATCGGATGCGTTTTTTTGTATGATAAGGGGGAAAGTAGAGCATTTCCGTCAGGAATATTAGGAGGGAGAATTATTTTGATGGAGGAAAAAGAGAAACTGTGTTGTTATTGCGAACGGCCGTTGAAAGACGGGGATACTCATACATGCGCGCAATGCGGCGCGCTGTATCATCAAGCCTGTTGGGAGGAGCATGGCGGCTGTTCTAATCCGGCCTGCTCGCCTGAGCGGTCGGAGCAGGAGCAGACCCCTGCTGTTTGTCCACAGTGTGGCGCACCCTGGAACGAAGCGGATAAGTTCTGCGCCAAATGCGGCATGTCCAAAGATGCCTCAGTGCCTTTGATTTGCCCAAGCTGCGGGGAACAGCTCCGGCAAGGGCAGATCTTTTGTGCAAAATGTGGCTGCAAGGCACAGCAGAAGTCATTTACAGGAGTCAGCCCTGCCCAGTCGCCTGCGCACAAAAAATCAAAAACGCCGATGATTTTTGCTATTATGTTGTCTGTATTGCTTCTGTTTGGAGCAGTGGGAGGTTTTTTTGCCTATCAGGTTGTGCAAATCCATTCTTACAAGACCAATGCCAAAGAGTTTTATACAACAGCAATCTCGGCTGGTGCAAAATTAGAGAATGTTGGGAATGATATCCACAAAAACTGGAATGATTATATTTATAACCGCTATTCTGTATACGGAAGCATTGAAAGCGCCGTGGCGGCTGCGCAGCGGGATCATGCATCTGAAATCAGCCTGATAAAAGCAAGCACCGCCGTGCTGGAGGATAAGTATCAGAAGTTGCTTAAGCTGCCGCTGCTCAAGGGAGATGAAGTGGAAGAAATTCGAGATGCGGTAAAAGAGGCGTATACCGCGTATGAGGATCTATACAACTGTGTAATTGATGTCAAGGGAAATTACCGAACTTATACCGAAAATTTTAGTGATTTCGATACACAGGCATCCAAGGCGCTCAGGGCGCTTGACGCATTGCTGGAAGAATAAGCGACAGATTAGATGGAAGAAGCCAAAAGAGCTTTTTCGAAAAATAGGAGCAAAACGGCGCTCCTCAATGTGGCAACGGATGCAGAGGAGCGCTATTTCAATGAAGTAAAATGGCATCTAAACGGACTGCTGTTTTGGAACAGAGAGGATTGCGGTTAGCCGTCCTCTCCCTGCCTGGCAGGCTGTTTAAGAGGCTTAGTCGATTTCGATTTTTAGACAGACCGGCAATTCAAATTGCTCGGCTGTCTCCGCGCGTAGCTCTAAATAATTGTCCGTCTGGTGGTAGCTTACTTTGCAATCATGTCCCAACAGCGACACGCCGCGGATATCGTAATTGAGTGCATCGTCCCTCGCGCCGAGGGATTTGATCCGGTAAACGTTTTTCGCATTGGGCTTCATTGCAAACACATAAAGCTCACCAGGCCGATAAGTAAAGCGGAAATCCTTTTTGGTAAAGGTGAGCTTTTCCCGGAAGGAGCCGCCGGAATTGGAGGGGCCTTCACCAAAAATCCGGTAGGGTGAGGTGCCGTAAATCGCCTCGCCGTTTTTCTTCATCCATTTTCCGATTTCCCGCAGGGCATGGGCTTCTTCATCGCAGATTGTGCCATCCGCCTTTGGGCCGACGTTAAGCATCAGGCAGCCGTTTTTGCTAACCACGTCGATGAGGTTGCAGATCAGCTCATAGGGTGTTTTAAAATGGTTCCCTTCTGTGTAGCCCCAGGAGTTTTTGGCAATGGCAGTGTCGTTTTGCCAGGGGCGGGGATTGATCGCAGGAAGCTGCCCACGCTCAATATCCAATACGGCGCATTCATACATCACGCCATCCCACTTATAAAAAACGCAAACCTCCATGCCCCACTCGCGGGAACGGTTGTAGTAATATGCCAGGAATTTTTTCATATAGGGGCGGAAGGCGTGTTGGCGCACCCACCAGTCGAAATAAACCGTATAGGGGCGGTTGACGTCGACGAGCTCGCAGGTGGAGGCGAGCCAATCCTCCAGCCACTCCTTTGTTGGGACGAGGGAGCCCTCAGGGCGGCGGCTTGGGTCATCCTTCGCCTTGGCAACAGCAGGGCCGTAAAATTCGCGGTAGGCTTCCTCCTGCACGTCGCTGCCCGGAAGCTCGCGCCCGCCGTTCATAAACCAATAGTGCTCGGCACGGTGGCTGGAGGAGCAGTATTTCACGCCGCGGGTTTCCAGCTCCCGTTTGAGCTCCCCGTAGATATCCCGCTTCGGGCCCATCTTAACGGCGTTCCATTCGCACAGCTCGCTCGGATACATTTTGAAGCCGTCGTGATGCTCGCCGACTGGGGTAACGTATTTCGCCCCGCTTTCCGCAAAGAGGTCCGCCCAGGCTTTTGGGTCATATTTTTCAGCGGTGAACTGCGGGATGAAATCCTTGTAGCCAAAATCCTTTCCATAGGTTTTTAGATGATGTACGCGGGCCGGATGGCCTTTTTGGTACATTTCGCGCGAATACCATTCATTGAAATAGGCAGGCACGGAGTAGACCCCCCAGTGGACGAACAGGCCGAATTTTGCCTGTGCATACCACTCCGGGATGCCATAGCGGGAGAGGCTTTCCCAATTATCTTTGAAGGGGCCCTTTTCGATCACTTCGTCGATGGTTTGCAGATATGTTTGCACTTTTACTAGATCGCTCAAAAAAACGCACGCTCCTCAAGATCATTTTTGTTGTATTTATATTAAAGGGCTCTATGCGGAAAGTCAATTGGAATAGATGATTTTTTACTCCCGTAATTAAAAAAGGAGAAAATTCTTTTGAGCGTAAAAAACGGCGGGTAATTTCCTGTAAAGGATATATGATACTTAAATTTCGTGTAGAATATAACATAATTTAACGATTTTAATTGCATAGGAGCATGGATGTTGCATGGAGCATGAATTTGCAGCCCGGGAACGGAAACGGGATTTTCTCTATTTTCATTTTTGGCCCTGGTGTTACCGCCTTTTTTCAAAAAGGCCTGTGCAAAAGAAGCTGGCCGTTTTTGCAAATGACTGCGTCCGATCGTTGCCGGATAATATGCAGTGTCTCTACGACGAATTGCGCCGCCGCGGCTATCGCTGTATTTTATGCCTGAAGCCGAAACATGCGGGAAACCCGATCAGCGCACAAGTGCGTTCTTTCTGCAATTACCTGCGGTTTATCTATTATTATGCGCATTGCCGTTGTGTTTTTTTAAGCGATTATTATTTCCCGGTTTATTCCGTCAAGCCGCGGGAGGGAACCCGGGTCATTCAGCTTTGGCATGCGTGCGGTGCTTTTAAGAAGTGGGGCTATTCCACACTCGGCAACGCTTGGGGCGATAAGAAAGGCCGTATGATTGAGCGCTATCCCATTCACAATACCTATACGGACGTTCCCGTTTCTGCGGAAAAGGTGATTCCCTACTACGCGGATGCCTTCCACTGCGATCAGAGCCTCATCAAGCCGCTGGGCGTTGCGCGGACAGATCGCTATTTTGACCATGATTTTATTGCGCAGGCGCGCAGCCGCGTGCTCGCCAGCTTTCCCGAAATCGGTGAGCGGAAAATCCTTTTATATGCCCCTACCTTCCGGGGGACTTCCATGTACGATGCGCATAATGACGTCCTGCCGGATTACAGTGCCATGCGGGAAGCGCTGGGCGAGAAATATGTCATTCTCAATAAGCTGCATCCGTTTGTAGAGCAAAATAAAGCGCAAACGCCGTCTGTGGCGGATTCATTTGTGTTTACGGCGAAAGATCTGCCGATTGATGTTTGCCTGTGTGCGGCGGATTTGCTGATCTCAGATTACTCATCGCTGATTTTTGAATATGCCCTGTTGGAACGCCCAATGGTGTTTTTTGCCTATGATCTGGATACATATGATGAGGAACGCGGTTTTTATCAGCCTTATCGGTCTTTTGTGCCGGGCCCAATTGCGGCAAATACCAGTGAATTAATTAGCGCTGTGCAGCGTGTGGATGGCAAATGCTCGGCACAAGTGCTGAAATTCAAAGAGGATTATATGAGCGCCTGTGATGGACATGCCGTGGAGCGGCTCCTCGGCCTGATTTCGTAGAGGAGGATGATGATGACATTCCCTTATGATATATCCGTGATCGTTCCGATTTTTAATTCGGAAACATTTATAGAGCCTTGCATGGAATGCCTGCTTGGGCAGACGGTTGGTTTCCCCCGCATGGAGGTGCTGCTTGTCAACGATGGATCAACTGATGGCAGCGAGGATCTTTGCCGCCGGTTTGCGCAGCAGTATGAGAATGTAAATTTAATTTCGCAGGAAAACCAGGGAGTCTCCGCGGCGCGCAATGCCGGTATTCGAGCGGCTCAGGGGAAATATATCTTGTTTTTGGATGCGGATGATACAATTTCTGCAAACGCAGTGGAAGAGATCACCGCTTTTTTTGACGCGCATTATGAGGAAATCGACCTTCTGACCTACCGCCTGTATTACCGCAATGAAGAAGGCAAAACTTATGGGCATACGCGCTATCAAATTTTGAAAGAAACCGCCGTATATGATCTGGAAGAAAATATTCATGTTGCGCAGAGCAGCATGAATATCTGCGTAAAAAACAGGCTCGAGCAAAATTTGCTTTTTAACACAAGCCTGGCGCTGGCGGAAGACCAATTTTATATCATGGAAAATTCCATGCAGAAAAAGAAAATTGGATATGTCAGAGAAGCTTCCTATTTTTATTTTCGTCATTCCGGTGCAACGACGGCCAGTGGAAACCATCCTTATTATTGTTTTGATCATTTCCTCTATTTTTTTCAGCTGTTGAGCGATACCTACCGTCTGCCGGATGGTAGGCTGGATCGCGTGGCGCAGGCTCTGCTGCTGTATAATTTCAACTGGCGATTAAAGGGGGATGTACTATATCCCTATCATTATGATGCTGCGGAGTTTGAGCATGCGGTAGACAGACTGCGTTATTATATTGGCCTGGTTGACGACGACGTGATCCTGTCCTCTCCCCATGTGGATCCGTTCCATATGAATTATTTTTTACGCATGAAGCGCGAGCCCTATCAAATCAGCTTTGGGCCAAAGCGGTTTGCCGTTCATTCCGAGGCGAACCTTTGGGTGGATGAAGATCGCGGGGAGCTGGTATTCAGAAAAACACGGCTGCGCGGCGGCACACTCCATTTAGAGGGTTTTCTTAAATGCCCGGCAAGCGATTTTTATGATATTTCCCTTTATCTCAAGTTAGATCAGGATCGGGGCGGCACTCCGGTCGCGCTCACGCCCTCGGCCTTCAGCAGGTACAAGTCTTCGGTGGAGACCAACCGTTTTTGGGCGTTTTCCTGCGATATCCCGCTAGAGGGGCATACACACATTGCCTTTGAAATCGAACTGGAGGGCAGGCGGTATCCCACTCGATATTATTTTACAGTGCGTGCCGCATTCGGAAAAAAACAACGGAAATTGATGAAGGGCCACGATCTGGTAGAACTCGATTTTGATAAGAAGGAAGAGATCTTTACCGGTTTTACAGTGCAAAAGCTTTCAGGCTTTGCGTTCATTTTGCAAAAGCTAAAAATGGAGGCCCATTATCTACGGCGCAACTTCAAGGGCTTTTTTTACCGCAAGGCAGCCGGAAAGAGAAAGCATGAAATTTGGCTGTATAATGACCGTCATGGTGTGATCGATAATGCTTATTATCAATTTAAGCATGATTTTGGAATTGCGGACCGGGTAAAGCGATATTATATTGTAGATGCGTTTGAAGATAAAAAACATTACTTTACACGCAAAGAGCGAAAATATCTGGTCAAGTTTAAAAGCCTGCGCCACAAGCTCCTGTTTTTAAACAGCAGCAAGGTGCTCTCTTCTTTTCATTCCCCTGGCGTTTTTTCTCCCTTTGGGAGCATACCTCTGGCCTACTATGACGATCTGCTGTATTATGAGATGGTCTATTTGCAGCATGGCATCCTGCATGCACACCTGCCCAACCTCTATGAAAAAGAACGCAGCGATATTGATAGGATTGTGGTATCCTCTGATTTTGAAATTAAAAACTTTAGAAAAAACTATGGGTTTCTCCCCATGCATTTTATCCCTAGCGGAATGCCGCGCTTAAGCACGATTGACCGCACTCAAAGGCCAGAGCGCAGAATTATTTTTGCCCCTTCCTGGCGCAAAAATTTAATTGGGCCGTATATAGACAACCGCCGGGAGCTGATGCCAAAGCAGTTTTTATCGTCTAAATTTTATTGTGAAATCAACCGGTTCCTCCAATCGCCTAAGCTGTCGGCATTGCTGGACCGCTATGATCTGGCGCTTGACTTTAAGAACCATCCGATTTTTGAAGAATATAATGCTTATTTCCAAACGAATAGCAGCAGGATTCATGTGCTTTCCGGCCCCGCTAAAATGGAAACGTATCAGATGATGATTACCGATTTTTCATCAATTGTCTTTGATTTTGTCTATTTAGATCGCCCGGTTCTATATTTTGTTCCGGATTATGAAATGTTCCGGGCCGGTGTGACGCATACCTACCGGGAGATGGATTTGCCCTTGGAAAAGGGATTTGGCGCTTTTACACAAACGGCGGAGGAGCTGCTCTCCCAGTTAGAACGCCTGATTGAAAATCATTTCGTGCCGGAGCCGATGTACCAGAAGCGGATGCAGGATTTCTTCCTCCACAAGGGAGGGGAGGACGAGCTGCTCTATCAGTATCTGACACAAAAACAGGAGCAATAATCAAAAAATCGAGGGAGTGCTGCAAAGCAGGCTCCCTCGATTTTTTAATGAAACGCAACGTATAAATACGTCATACCGCTTTGGTTTAGGCAACTGACGCCATTTCCAAGCGACGCATTCATTTGAACCGTAAACCCGTTGCCCGCAATGTTCAGCCCGAGCGTGCCTTGCCCGTTTACGGCAAGGCCGGAATAAACGGTCGTTTTCCCGCCGGTTGTGTCAATGGCTGAGGGTGGGTATCCGGCAGCCATCAGAAAAACCGCCTTTGGACGGAAGCCAAGCTGAATTGTCCGTTCCGCTGCGTTGGTTCCAAAATAGGTGCCTGCGGCAAACGGCGCGTTCCACAACGCCTTGTCGGAAATGGTAACGTGCAGATCCTCATTTTCAAGGTGGCCGCCAAGTTTTTCATCCAAAATGCGGTTATCTTGGTTGAAATCCGCCCGCTTTGGCGTGTCCGCTCCGGCCCAGTTGTTCAGGCCAAGCTTTTCCGTCTTTGCGCTGCTGGGCATCCTTTCACCTCCTTTATCATTCGTTTTCTTCCTGAAGCTCCCATCGCAGAGAAAGTGCATCCCAATCATGGAAGGCTGTGTCGGCGGCGTCTAAGGCGTCCCAACTTTTTGCGGGGATATCCGCCCAAATTTTTAGCTGGGCAGGGAGGCTTTGCTCAATTGCGTGGACCAACGGCGCACAAAGCGCAAAGCTGATTGTGCTGCCTCCAAAGCGCAGGCGGAGCGTTGCTGCCGCGCAATCCTCTTGCAGGGAGCCGGGAAAACCTGCCTGCTCCAGCAGGCTTTCTGTTTCTGCCCGCGTAAAACCGGGCGGCCCGAGCGAGAGGCGGGCAAGAATAGCGGCTCTTCGCTCCAGCGGCCCTTCGCTCTGCGCAGGGAGGCCCAAAATGCGCTCCCAAACAGCGAGGCGGTCTGCCGGAGCGGTTTGGATAAACGCGGCTTCCATTAGCTGATCAAGGCGCTGCTGGGCTGCCTCAAGGCCTTGCGCATAGGCGCACAGCTCAGCATATACACGGCTTTCAGGCGAGAGGATATATAATCGCAGCGGAAGGAGCATCTGCTTCATTTGTTCCAAGGCTGGCAAACGATCTACCTCCTTTTATTGCATCGGCGCAACCTGAATCGTGCCGGGGATCAGCTTCACGTCCGCTGAAAGCAGCACGTCCTCCGCGGGGGAGAGCAGCACATAATTTGCCACACCCTCTACATGGAACAACCTGTCCCCAATCTGGGCGGCAAGGAGCTGATTTCCAAGCGGCAAAGTTTCTAAAAATTCACGTAGGGAGGCTTCGCATTGGGCGGTAACCTGTGTGGGCTCATAGCCGGATTCCACCAGCACTTTGGCAGAGAGATTCATCCTTTTACGCACAGCGCCCCGGACGAGCACGTCTGTCCCGATTTCTCGCTCCTGGGAGAAGGCTGCCTGCATCTGGGCGAGTAGCGCCTCCTGAGGCGCTTCCTCCGCGGTCAGGATAACCACATCGACTGTCCCGGCTCCGCGGGCGCGTGGTAGAATGGAAGCCTCCAGCACAGCCGCATAGGAGAGCGCCTTTTCCCGGTAGGTGTCTGCATTAGCGCCATTTGGCATTTTACCAAGGCGGTCAAGCAGGCGGCGGCGCAGGTGCGCATCGGTTTCCGTATCGGTTCCGCCATCGAAAGGGGAAGGATTGCTCACCTGGGTAACACCCAGCGGCGGATTGATCGGCAGCGTGACGGCCCCCGCGGCCACATTGGAGGAGGCCCCCGGCTCCAGCGCGCGCGCAAGAGTGCAGACCTGTGTTTCTCCTGCTGGTAAAACAGCATCCTTTATGGTGGCAAACTGTTTTCCGCCTGTGCCTGGGGCCGCGCAGAGCACGCCGGCGGGGAGGGGAATCTCCGGCATTATCTCCGCTTCAGGGCGGGAAAAGCAAAGCTGCCCTTCCGCACAGGAGGCCTCCTTTCTAACAATCCCCCACATAGCGGCAAGCCGATCGAGTTGCTCACCTACAGCGGAATCGGGGAACACTTGGCTTTCTAGCCAGGTGATGCGTGCATGCAAGGCGAAAAGCTGCCCCGCCAGCACGCGCATGCGGATGCCTGCATCAGAGGCGTCGTCCGGGCGGCTCCCGCCATAGTCTTCATAGGCCGATAAGAGTTCTTCCAGGATTCTCTGGTATGTGTATAACTCATTCATCTGTTTGTATCAATACCTCCTTTTCCCATTCTGCACCGGCCAGTAGAATGGAAAATCCAGTAAACCGCCCATCTGCATCATAGCGGCAAGAAGCGGAGCATACGCGGATATAGGGCATTGGGAGCAGCGCCTCTTGAGCAAGCTCCATGGCACGCGCGGCACAATCCGCCCGTGTCATCTGTGCCGCCTGCGCTGCGAGGGCATGAAGGCCGCTTCCTAGTTCCGGCTGGTAAGGGAATGCTCCCTTCGGCACTTGTAGCCGGATCATGCAGCGCTGCTGCTCTTCTTCCCAGCCCGAAACGGCTACCGGATTGCCGCATGGGTCTACGGCCCAATCTTGATTGTTCAGCAGCGTATCCAAGCGCTTATGGCTCCTTTCTCTCTTTCTCTTGTCGGGCAATCACCGCACCATCCTTTGTGATGACGAGGCCATTTAGCTCAATTTCTCCACTGTTTTTCAGCGTGAGGGATGCGCCTCCCGCAGAGAACAGACGAATTTCTCCTGGATGTAGATTTTGTAGGTTTGTCATCCGCACGCCTGTGCAAACTGGTTCTCCTGCACAGGGGAGCAACATCACCTGCGCGCCCTGGCATGGGATAGCGCTTAAGCCTGCGGGTGCGTAGAGCGGAACGTTTTGCTGCCGCATGGAGCCGGTGGTGGAGAGCTCCAGGTTTTGAAAGGCGACCGCCCTCCCGTTTTCGGCTGCGGTTTCCCGCAGGGGTTGTGTTATTTTTTGCGTGATCCACAAGATCAATCGCCTCCTGACTAAAAATGGGTTTTGGGACGCAGCGTTACCGTGCAGCCGATGTCGGAGGGCCGCCAGTGATAGCATAGCGACCAAATGCACCAATCCTTCCGGACCGGCGCACAAAGCCCATCCGGAGCACTTGCCGCGTCGCCGAGCTCCCCGGCAAAAGAGAACGGTGCTTCGAGCACCAGCTCCTCACTGCCTGAGAGAGAGCGCTGGAGCAGCAGCTCCGCCTCCCGGCGGCCGCGCCATGCGGGGGATTGGGCAAGGTTTAAAAATCGCCTTGCCGTCGCAGTGGAGGGTTCAGGCTGTTGCATGGCATAGGCATAGCCGCTTTCCCGATCCGGCCGGTAGCGAACTTCATGAATCACACCGTATGGACGATGAATTCTTTTCAGAGAAGAATAACGGATTCCACCATATTGCTCATTTGAAAATAGGTGGCACGCATCCTGCCCCGGAGGACAGGCCTCCAGGATGCCATCTTTCGTTACCCGCGGCTGCCATCCGCATACATAAGCGCAGAAATCGGTGAGCACTTCCCATTCGCTTTGTCCCTTCCCCACTTGATAAACGCCGGGGCAGCGCCCCTCTCCACGCACAGAGGAGAGGCCATAAGGGGCTGCGTGCAGCAAAAAAATCGCCTGAAGGTCGGGTTGGTTGTAGCTAGCGGGCAGCGCCTCGTAATCCAGCAGCGCACCTCCTAGGGAGCGGGCGCTGAGCATCACGCGGGGGCCGGATTGGCCGCAGGAAAAAACCTGTTCGTCTATTGCGCCGGAAAAGAGGGGCGTGCGCCTTGCGTACTGTTCGATTTGAAGTTGCGCCAGCAGCGGCAAGGGCGTCTCTATTCCGAAGGTTAGCGTTGCCTGGCGGGCGGGGGAGGAGCAGGTGCATTTGAGCTCCAGCCCAACGGGCTGCGGTAGCGTGATGCGCCTTCCATCCTCCGCCCGGATAGCTGTGCAATTCATTGTATCCTCACCTCTGTGCCGGCCTTTGCGCTCCATGGCTCTGGAATCTTAGGATTGAGCGTGAGAAGCTGCTCAATGGGGATGGCAAGGCGCGCCGCGAGGTGCCAGAGCGTTTCGCCTTCTTGGAGCATGGTCGTCTGCTCCCTACAGGGGGAAGAGGCGCTCTCCATTGGGCTTTCTCGGAAGGCGAAGGTGTATTCCACCATGCGCATGCTTCCGCGCAGGAGGATGAGCTCCGTTAAGATGGCCCGCAGGGGGCCGTATTCCGGCACGGTCAGAATCTCCGCGCCGCCGGTTTCCAAAAGCGCGTGCAGGGCGGAGAATTGCGCCGCGGCATCCGGGCCGGTAAAAACACCGCGGCCGGTCACGCGGCTAAGCTTTTCCCCTTCTTCTTGAAGAGAAGGGGAGGGGAACAGTGCCTCCCGGGTGCTCCTGCCACCCTCCACCCGGATTTCTGTTGGGTTCACCGGCCATACAAAGGGGCCGAAGCGCATCGTTGTCATCGTTTTCCTCCTTTCCGCTACCCCTGCATCGGCGCAGGGTAGAGGCGTGCGTCGCGCTCTAAGGCGCTGGATATGAGCCCGAGCAGCGCTTCACCGCCTGACGGCAGCTCCGTTTGCAGCTCCGGTAAAAGAATTTCTTCCACGATCTGACACATCCTTTCAGCTTGTTCTCCGTGACAGCGCGAGCAGGGTTGCTCTTTCCACCGCATAGTCGCGGGGAGAGAGCGTCTCGATAATAGAGAGCCACTCGCAGCCTTCGTAGGTGACTGTTTGGCTTGTTTTTTTTACCACCAAGGAAAAGCTGTTCAATGAGAACAGATCAATTTCCCCATCCTCCGGCGAGAGTCTGGTGAGCGCAATTGTATATTGCATTGGGCCAAGCTCTGCGGCTGCGCCTTCCAATGCACCGAATGGAATGAGCGGAACTCCCTCCCGCCGGGCTTGTATTTCGCAGCTTCCTACTGCTGCAATTCGTCTCCCAGCCGCTGTCAGATATATTTCTCCTCCTGTGATACGTGGAACTTGCTGAAGTGTGCTCATGCTCCATCCTCCTGTTCAAAACGGGCAAGAATAACGCTGTATTCCACCCAGGCGTCGAGCTCCAGCGAGCCGGTTTCCCTGCGCGCGCTGACAGGGCCGCATCCGGCGGCGGTAACAGGGAAGGGCGCGTCAAAATAGAGCGCTTCCCAAATGCGCGAGAAGGCTTTTCGGCATGCCGCTCCCCCCATGCGGTTTGGCGCATGGATTTGCAGGCGGATGCGCAGCTTCCATGGAGCGCCGGTTAGAGTGCCGCCTGCCGAATCCCCCCAAAAATGCCCAAGTGCATCCGGCACGCAGTCCGCCTGCTCAAGCCCGACTGCCACCGTGATGCGGCGCAAGGGAGATTCTTTTGCAGCGGCGGGGAAATCCTCACAGAAGGTGAGATCGGCCAATTCCTCCCGTGAGGAGAGGAACCGCAGCGTTTCCCGCGCCACCTCCCATAAGCCGCTCATTGCTCCGCCTCCGTCACGCTGCGCAGGATCGCCCAGATATAGAGCGCCTCCTCGCCGAGATAAACCCGTTCTGCCCGGTCGATCTGGTAGCGCTCCCCGCCGGAGGCGTTGAGCCACACCTCTTCCCCCATGCTGCCGAGCTTTGTCACATCGTGTGCGGCAGGGCCGATATAGAGGTAATAGCCCGGGTCGTGGATGCCAATCGGGGTATGCACCCCTTCCAGATACATTTTGTTTTTATACCGCAGCGGCTGAATCAGCGCCCTGAATTGAGGAGAATGCCAACCATCCTCCATGGAGAGGCTGACACTGCGACCATAGCGCTCTATCAGTGCCTGAAGCTTCTCTTGCATCAATTGCTTCCTCCTTTCACATGCCCAATGTCGTCTACTACATGCCTCTTCAGATGACTCCAATCTGCCAAAATGCAAAGCTGTCATCCTTCAGCAGGGGGGCCGCCTGTTGCATCGCATCCTCCAGGAGCAGGGCAAGGCTATTTTTGCCCTCTGATTTTTGCGGCTGCGTGATGCTGACGTCGCCCGCGCGAAAGGAGACTTGGCGCGTTTCATCAGCTGCGCAGCATTGTGTCAGCCAGCTGCCGGCAAGCGCGGCGGCCGCAAAGGTTGCCCGTGTATCCTGCCCGAATTCCGGCTGGGCGAGCCTGCCTGAAATTGCCTGTGCGGCCTGCTCGCAGAGCAGCTGTGCGGCTGGTTCCATTTGCTGGGCGAGCGGTAGCAAAAGCTTCAATTTTTCTAAGACAACGGAAGAATCGATCATTTTATCGCCTCCTGAGGCACAAAGGGTTGTAAAATAAGCTTGAATTTTGTATAAATCTTAGATTTCAAGCACCTTGGAGGCGTCTGTGAAGATCTTGGCAAAGCCTGTGATCGTCGTGATGGCGGCGCGCTCCAGCTGGCGATCAATGAGTTTATCATAATCCGTCATCACGTCTTGCGCTTGCACCATTTCGAGTGCGCAGCCCCGGTCGAGCGCAATGAGCTTGCCCTCTTCCACAGCGGCGGATTTGACGAGATCTGCGCCGAGTGGGGTGACCATGCTGCCCGTCGCATGAAAGTTGAGCCCGGCCGCTGCGTCACGAAATTCGGAAAGGGACAGCAGCTTTTCCATCACACCGGGGGAGGCGATTAGTGTGTTGAGCGCATAGGGGTCGAAGCTGTTCCAAAGCCGGACAAGATCGCTGTAAGCGAGCGTACCTGCCTGCGCAACAGAAACAGTTTCTGCGGCGTTTTCATTCCCATCGCCGTTTACCAAAACGTCTACAGCGTCTTTGAGCTGTGCGCGGGCGATGTAGCTGCCAATTTGGCGCAGGGTAACGGTAAACAGATCCAGCCGCTGAAAACGGATCGCCTCATAGGAAGCAACGAGCATTCTGCCTCGCTTGTACAGGCGCACGAGATTTTCCTGTGTTTTCACGGTTGTCTGCGGGATGAAAGCGCCTTCCGCCACGTGCTTTAGCGAGCGGTCATCCTCCTCCGGCACGGAGGTAATCGTGCGATAATCCATGCCGTCGATTTTGGTGGTGGAGGCGATGATGCGGGGCAATACATTTGCCTCCTCCAACCCCTGCCGCACGGCGCGGGATACATATTCCGGGAACAGCGCAGCGGAATCCGAGGTTTGAAAAAATTTCTCCACCGCGTCGCTGCCCGGGCCGCTGACATGGATGCCAAAGCGCTTGAGCTGCCGCTGGTAGGCGTCCAGCCCTTCCAGCGCAGTGCCCCGGTAGTTTTCAGAAGGGTCGAGCTCCTCCAGCGTATGGGTGAGGGAGTTTCCACCCGCATACATGCCCTTTTCGAGGCGAATGGTATCGTAATTGCTCATGGGTTAAGCTCCTTTCCGTTTTATAGGCAAAATCCAACGGTTTTCTTTGTGGTATCCAGTTCCAGCACAAGGCGCAGGGGGCCGCTGGAGGCGGCTTTCACACCGCCGTTTCCATCCGCGGCGAGGGCGGTGTAGCCGAGCGCGGGTGCTGTGCCGCTGTAAGGCGTTTTCACAAAGCCCTTGACCTGCACGCCCGCATAGCCGCCCTTGGGGCTTGCGGTGAGCAGGCCTGCAAACACGCCGTCCGCCTGGCTGGGCGCGGCGGTCAGGCTGGCGCTGATGGATACGGGTGTGCCTTTGGCGGCGGTTCCCGCCATTTTTAAGGTGATGCTTTCTTCGGCAAAGCCGTTTAGGGATATGCTCATGGTTGCTTCCTCCTGTTACTTCAATTTAAATGAGAAACGCCTGATGCTCCTGCCGGTGCTGCTCTGCTTCCGGCGCTGTGAGTTGAGCGGCGGGCGGATTTGCTTGTGCTTCGCTGAGCATGGCTTTTAAGGCTGCCAGCTCCTGCGTGCTGCATTTTTGCAGGAGCTCCGGGCACTGGCTGAGGTCGAGCTGTGGAAGGTGCAATGCGCACAGCCGGATCACCTCCTGCGAAAGTGCGTTGCGGTACTGCTTGCCTTCCTGCGCGAGCGCTTCCAGCGCATGGATGTGGGAGAGCAGATCACCCGCCTGTTCCTGGGTCAGGGTAATACCGTTTCCCGTGTTTTTTAAAATGCTGTGCCAGTCCTTCATCGATGGATTCCCTCCTTCCCAAGTGGAATAGGCTTTTGTCACGCCCGCTTTTGGCTGAGCGGGGATTGCCACAAATGACCATTCGTATGCGTCTTTTGCTCCGCTGAGCAGGGTGTGGCAGAGCTTGCCATCATAAAAGCGCCCCGGCAGATGCGCGCAGGGCTCTGTGTGGCGGTTTGCTCCGCAGATAGAGCAGGCCTTTGTGGCAATCGCACAGCCAACGCTGACCTCCTTTTTGATGCCCGCGTCAATTTCCGCAATCAACGATTGGTTTTCCGGCGTGCGCACCATATAGGCTCGCGCACGCAGGGCGGTATAGGGTTCGTTTAGGCTGTTAAGTTTGGTTTCATCCCGTTCCACCCAGGCACGGTAGGTGCGGGCGGTCTGGTCGCGGCCCTTCATGCTGTGATCAAACAGACCGGGCTTGCCGGGATAAAGCGCGGCAAGCTGTTCCAACGTTTCGACGGTGAAGCGCTCTCCATCGCGGTCGATCTCGTTGTCACAGAGGGTAGCGGTGAAGGCGTAAATCTCCTCCCGCTTAAGAGAAGAGCGGGCATAGCGGCTGATTTCTGCGAGCTCACTTTCCGGCGGAACGCCCCCGTCGGTGATTTTGGAATCATCCATCCCTTTTTGGCTCCTTTCCTGTGGTTTGCTGCGTTTCTAGCAAGGCGGCCTGTGCATGGTAGAGGCGTGCCCGTGCAAGCTCTACCTCATCCTGTAGTGTGATATCGTCCCATATCACCCGCAGGCCGCTCAGGCAGCCGTTCAGACGCAGATAGGTTCGGCAAACGGTTTCGATCACCGGGGTTAAGATGCGGCGATAGCTTTCCAGCTCGCTGGTGAGCACATCCGCCTGCTGGGAGGACATCCGCTCCGTAGACGACCAGTTCAGCCCCAGCAGAAAGGGCGGCAATCCTGTTTTGGCTACAATCTGCTCCAGCATCTGGCGCACGGGTACTTCGCTATCTAAAATTTGATTATCCGCGCCGATCACGCGGATGTCCACATCGCCTACAGCCACAAAATCTTTTACGCGCCCGCCCGCATTCATCGCTTCGCCCCATTCCTTCGCCACTTGAAGGGCGCGCTCTTTGGCGAAGGCACGATCCATTGCGTCATTGTGGGGCTTGTAGGTCACGGCGAAGCGCACATTTCCCACGCGCTCCCAGTTAAGGCCGATTGTTTGGTAGATTTGTAGCAGGATTTTGCTGATAAAGGGAAGCCCCTTCAAAATGGAATTGCCGCTGAGCTGCCCGGCGTGCGGGTTGAGTACGGATAGAAGCACGCGTTCCGGGTGTGGGACTGGTATGGCCTCGCCGCTCGGCCCCCTGCGGCAGATCGTCGTTTGCAATGCGCTCTGGCCACGCCTGAGCTCTAGCGCGCAGAGCGGCGCGTTATAAAGCGCCATTCTCCCTGTGGCAAGCGGCACCATCTCCCCTGCGGCAGTGCCGAAAGTGAGCAGCTGGTCAAAATAAGTATCCAGAAACGCCGCTATTCCTTTTTGGCAGCCTCCAACGGGAACGTTCGTCAAGAATTCCTCCAGCAGCCTCTGTGCCTGCCCATCCGTACAGGAGACGGTGAATCCCCCAGTTAGCCGGATGAGCTTCACAATTGCCGCGTCGATGATTGGCACCGCTTCGCGCAGCATTTCATAAAGCCGCCCCTCAAGGGGTGCGAGGGGCGTATACCGCATCAACTCCCCGTAGGGCTGCTGTGGCGCTGTCTGCGGCACTGACGCGGCCCCTGCGGGCGAAAGCGTTTGCTTGCGTTTTCGGAAGATCATTTGCTTCCTCCTTTCTTGATGGAAGGGCTTACCGCCGCTCGGTAGCAAGCGCATAAAAGCCCTCCTCCTCCCTGCACAGGATGGTGGTTACAAAATAGCGGATATCATCCATTGCATGGTCATGCTCTTTGCGCGGCGCGTCTTTGGCGGCGCGGATGTCCCAGCGATAGAGGCCGAATTCCCGGATGGTATCTCGACAGGCGGGGGAGATGCGCAGCTTGCCCTCTTTCAAGGCATCCGACACCCGCCGGATGCCGTCCAGCACCTCATTTTGCGCCGGAATCGCACGATAGGTTTGATGGCGGCGGATGCAGGCGATAAAACTTGCTGCGGAAGGGTCCACGATGACGGCATGTACGGGCAATCCGCTGACCAGTGTTTCCAGCTCGGCATAGTATTCCTCGTCCGTTTTTTGCCGTCCCTCTCTGCGGGAATCATAATAATACTCCCGCAGGCGGTACCAGGTGCCCTCTCGTTCCCCCCACAGGCCACAGGAGAATGGGTTTACCGTGCCATAGTCGCAGGAGAGATAGTAGCTGCCGCAGTCTTGCGGTGGTTCGGCAACCAGATGGCTGCCGAACATAGGATAAACCAGCCCCTGCGCCGCCACCCATTTTCCTTCAACGAAGCGTTCATAAAACGCGCCGCTGTAAAGCGTTTCATAGCGTTTCAAGATTGCGGGTGTCAGCGAGGGATTATCCCGCATGGTGAAATGCAGGTAGAGGCAATTTTTTTCTTTCGCCTTCAACACCCATTCTTCATGAAACCAATGCTGCGGATGCTCCGGGTTACAGTTGAACCAAAATCTTGAGCCCTCCAGCGAGCAGCGCGCGAGCGCCTGCTCCACAAAGGAGCGCGGCATGAGCGCTACTTCATCGAGCAATACACCGCCAAGCGTCATGCCCTGGATGAGCGAAGCGGAGGATTCATCCCGTCCACCAAAAAGATAGAAGTGGTTTTTCCTGCCTGCGCGGCTGATTTCGATCATATTGCGGGAGAGTTTCTCCGTGCAGGTAAAGCCCAGTTCACGCAGGGCAGGCAACAGCGGCTGCACCACATTGCGCCGCAGTGAGGCGACCGTTTTGCCGCAGATGGCAAAAGAGGCGTCGGAAAACTGGTAAAACGCCCACGCGAGAAATGAAAGGGACATACATATTGTTTTGCCGCTGCGCACTGCGCCGTCGCAGAGAATGCTATCACAGCGGGAATAGGGGCTCCCCCGGCACCACCAGGTCAGCACGGTGAGCTGTTTTTTGGAAAAAGGCTGAAATCTCATATTTTCCGGCATGGTTTCACCTCTCTCCCCGCAAGGCGCGCGCGCCGCTTTCCAGCGCTTGATAGAAGGAAGCTCCGTTTTCCTGCGTTTCCTGTGCTTCCAGCTGTGCCAGCTTTTCGAGCGCCTTGAGCCGGTCGCAAAATTTCATTTCAATGCCGCCGGTGCGCGGGCGTTTGATCTCTGTGATCGGGAAAAGATCCATTTCCTCCAACTGGCCGGGTGATGGCGCCTCTTCCAGAAATAAAAGCTTCACCGCATCTGTGACCGGCCCAAAGGCGAGCCTGCGGTAGCCATCCCGAATTTCCTGCTCGGTGTGAAGGCGCTGCTCCAGCCGCTCAATCTCCACGCGTACGCTTTCCTTTTCCAACAGGCGGATGCCGTTGAGCTCCGGCTTGCGGCGGAATCCGGCCCGTGCCGCCGCCTCTCGCACGCTGTGCGTTCGGCTGTAATAGGCGCAAAAAAGGAGCTCGCGTTCACTTAAGGATTCCATTGCTTCATCCCTTCCTGAAAAATGATTTCACCCATATGCAAAACTCCCCGTTTTGTTGCATCAAACCGTGCAACAAAACGGGGGTAAAAAAAATATTTTTTTAATGTGTTTTAAAACAATCTGAATTTGGCTGATTTTGAACTTGAAAGGAGCGATTTAACCCAAAATTTGTGACTGGCATTCATTCTTGCGCGTTCTGTTCTTTTTTTGCGCTTTCGCTTGACTTTACACGAAAAAACGATTAGACTAAAAAAGAACTGGGAATGCAGAATTCAAAACAAACGGAGGTGGGCCGCACTTGGACAGTACAGGCGCGCATAGACCGCGTGTTCCCGATCGATATTATACCACAGCCGGAGGAGCCCGGCGCGGCCTTTCCTGTGTGATCAACCGGTAGCATCTGGCTTCCGGGCACGGGTTTTGCCGTGCCTGCCCTTTCGCGCTGTGCGCAAAGAAGGTGTTACCATTGGAAACCAACTACAATTTTGAGGCGTTGTACCATCTGCTGCAAACAAACCAGCTCTCCGCCCTACGTGATGAGCTGGCGGAGATGAACGTGGTTGATATTGCGGATTTTTTGCAGGAGCTTTCAAATGAAGGCATGGCGATTGCATTCCGAATTCTTCCGAAGGATATCTCTGCGGATGTATTCTCTTATCTTGATCCGGACCGTCAGTCCCACATCGTGGGGACGATTACGGATAACGAGCTGTCCAGCCTGCTGGACGATCTGTTCCTTGACGACACGGTCGATTTCCTGGAGGAGGTTCCCGCAAACGTTGTCACACGCGTGCTTGCCAATTCCGATCCGGAAACACGCAAGCTGATTAATCGCTTTTTGCAGTACCCTGACAATTCGGCCGGCAGCATCATGACCATTGAGATGGTGCAGCTGCACGATCGCCTAACGGCGGCGGAGGCGATCGATCGGATTCGCTCCAGTGGCATCGACGATGAAACCGTATATACGGCCTACTGCATTGATAATGCCCGGCATCTGGTCGGCACGTTGCCGCTGCACAGGCTTTTGTTTGCCAAAGCGGATTCGCTGGTGCGTGATTTGATGGATGATGATCAGCAGCTCATCTTTGTATCCACGCTCGAGGATGAGGAGGATGTGGCGGATCTTGCCCGAAAATATGATCTTTTGAGCGTTCCGGTCGTCGATAACGAAAAGCGGCTGGTAGGCGTGATTACGATTGACGATATCGTTGACGTTATCGAGGAAAAAAACACAGAGGATTTTGAAAAGATGGCCCTTATGCATCCCTCCGGGACGGGAAACGAATACCTCAAAACCGGCGTTTTTCGCTTGGCTGGGAATCGTATCGTCTGGCTGCTGGTGCTGATGATTTCTGGCACGTTTACCGGGAAGATCATTGAGAACTATCAAAGCATGCTTTCCGTCGTAGTAGGCCTGACCGCCGCGATCCCTATGCTGATGGATACGGGCGGAAATTCCGGCAATCAGACCTCTACATTGATTATCCGCGGCCTTGCCCTGGGCGAAATCACCATTAAGGATTATTTTATCGTCCTGTTCAAGGAGCTGCGTGTGTCGCTCATCTGCGGCACGGTCCTTGCAGTTGTTAATTTCCTGCGGCTGTTGATTTTTGGAGGGGCGACTTTGCCGGTCTACCTCGTCATCTGCGCGGCATTGTTCTGCGCGGTGGTTGCGGCAAAATGCATCGGCTGTACGTTGCCTATTTTTGCAAAGCTCATCCATTTGGACCCGGCGCTTATGGCCGGGCCGATGATTACGACAATTGTGGATGCGCTGACACTTGCGATTTATTTTGCGCTTGCGCATGCGTTTCTGTTGTAAAGTATCCCTATGTAGGCAAGTGAAACGCCCTGTGCCCTTCCGTCGAAAATGGAGGAGCGCGGGGCGTTTTTGCTTAAAAATCGTCTGTCGGTTATTCTCTGCATTCCAGCAGCTTCGCTGCATCCACTTCAAGTGCGTCGGAAATTTTAAAACAGTTTATCCAAGGAAAAGCCCGCGCCGCGCCGTTTTGCGCATTGCGGGCGATTTATTTAGTTTTTGCTTCCTGCAAGGCGGTCTGTTAGGGATAGATCAATCCGTTTGGAGATAATGGAAGTTTTTATCACAGTGTTTCCGGCATCGTCGATATAGGTTTTATCTGGATCAAACTTCCCGTAGGAGCTGGTTACGATCGTGCCATCGTCCAGCACAACGTTGCCGCAATAGCCGGTGTCCGCACCCGCTGTAATCTGCGGTTGCGTTTGATCATCCAGATAGGTGTGGGCGAGCTTGAGGCGGTACTGGCCCTCCATGTTGTTTTTCAGATCCTCATAGGTTCCCACCCAAGCGATCCAGCCCTCGCTATACCAGCCGCGCTCTGCATTATCGGAATAGAGGCTGTTTTTGACGGGATCGCGTTCAATGGAGCGGAAGGTGATGAAGAGACGGCCATCTTTTGTCCATTCGGCTTTATGCCGCTCGCCGTTGAGCGCGGCGGGCGCCTCCACGGGTTTCGACCAGGTTTTGCCCTCATCCTGGGAAAAGGAGATCAGCGAATTGCACTTTTTCGTATTGCTCCGGGTAATCAGGCACAGTTCATCGCCTTGCCCGCCATCGGAGCGGATGATCTCCACCTCGCACATATTGGTGGCATATTGCCGCACCCAATGCTGCACAAAGTACGGCTCCGGCATCGACCAGCGCATATTGCCCTGCTCGTCAAAGGTCAGAATGGTTTTAAAATTGGTGAACTTCGCATCGTGGAAAATGCCCATCCATTTGTCGACAAACCGGCCGTTTTCCTTGAGCTGCGTCAAGGAACTCATCGCAACGATCGGGATGACCTTCGGAAACTGCCCTTCCCCGTAGAAGGTTTGGAATTCCGTCCAAGTTTGCCCCTCATCGGAGGAGAGAGAGCAGTTGAAGCCGCCGGTCGAGCCGCTCCCCCAGTCGGGGTTGGCGGAGATCATAATGAGCTTATCCTGCATCTGCTCGTCTGTGAACTGGAGCCTGTAAACCGTGGGGGTTTCCTGTGAGTTCACCCAACTCGCGGGGGTGTTTGCGATGGTAGAGGAATAACTCCGGCCGCCATCGGTGCTCACTTTATTAAGAACAGCGCCTTTGCCGTGCCCGGCGGGATACATTGTTAGGATATTTCCGTTTTTGAGCAGGATGGAATCTGGGTGAGCCAGATAGTTCCGGCTGTCGTCCACCACAGTCTGCTCGTAGAGCTCTGCAAATTCGGCGGATACGCCCGCCGGCGCGGCGCTCAGGTCAATCTGTGGGATTGTGTAATTTGATCCTGTGGTATAGCTTCCGATTAGCGCCGGAATAAAGCAGAACAGAGCGGCCATAAATTGCGCTACGATGCGGAAAATAGTCGTAATCATTTTTCTTCCCCTTTATTTTGCTGCCAGGCGGTCTGTCACAGCCAGATTGATCCGCCGGGAAGCGATGTAGGTGCGCAAAGCGCTTTTCCCTTCCTGATTTTGATAGGTATCTCCGAAGCGACCGTAGGTGCAGGTGAAGATCGTGCCGTCCTCAAGCACAATGTTGCCGCAGTAGCCTGTGTCGCCGTTGGCGACGGGTTCGGGAGCTGTTTGACCGTCTAAATAGGTGTGCGCGATTTTAATGCGATATTGGCCCTCACGGCCCTGTTTCAAATCGTCGTAGGTGCCGACCCAGGCGATCCAACCCTCGCTGTACCAGCCGCGTTTTTCATGGCCTTTTTCCTGATGGATGCGGTTTTTATCCGGGCTGCGCTCAATGGAGCGGAAGGTGATGAAGAGCCGCCCGTCTTTCGTCCATTCCGCCTTGTGCCGCTCGCCGTTGAGCGCAGCAGGCAGTTCACGCGGGGTAGACCAGGTTTTTCCCTCATCCTGGGAAAAGGAGATCAACGAATTGACCTTTTTTGTTTGGCTGCGGGTAATCAGGCAAAGTTCATCGCCCTGTCCACCGTCTGACCGGATCATCTCCACTTCGCACATTTTCGAGCCTTTTTCGATCGCCCGATAGGTTGAAAAATAGGGCTCAGGAGGACTCCAATGCATACGGCCGCCACCGTCGAAGGTGAGGATCGTTCTGTAATTGATAAAATGTTTATCATGGAAAATGCCCAACCATCGATCCACAAACCGGCCATTTTCCTTGAGCCTTGTTAATGCGCTCATCGCAACGATGGGCACAACGGGATGGGCGGAGTTTTTTTCATAGAAGCATTCAAATTCGCTCCAGGTTTTTCCTTCGTCCGCGGAGAGGGAGCAGTTGAAGCCGCCCGGCCCCTTGTCCCCAGGCCAGTCCGTATTGGCGGAGATCAGGATGAGCTGATCGGGCCTTTGCGCATCCGCAAATTCCAGGCGGTAGACAGTGGGCGTTTCGCGGGATTTTTCCCAGCTCTTGGGCGTATTTTCGAGGGAGTGCCAGTTTCGTCCCTCATCTGCGCTTATGCGGCCAAGCACCGCGCCGCGCCCATGCCCGGCGGGGAAGAAGGTGAGGATTTCCCCTGTTTTGGTGAGAATGGAATCCGGATGGCCGAGGTATGGACGACTGCCGTCCACCGTGATAAGCGGCTGGATTCCGTCCGGCTCCGCGCTTAGGTCAACCTGCGGGATGGTGTAATCACGGCCTATGCCGCGCACAATGGGAAAACCGAAAAGGCTTCGTACGCTTACCGGTTGCTTGTTCATAAGAAACTGCCTTTCTGGATTAGATTACGCCTGCGCGGCGCGCGCCGCGTCAAGCTCGAAGAGATGGATGCATTTGGAGGGGCAGACTTCCGCGCATTTACCACAGGCCACGCATTTTTCGCCATCAATCACGGCAAGGTTGTTTTTGACGGTGACCGCTCCGTATTCGCATGCCTTCACGCACCGCATGCAGCCGATGCATGCCGCCTTGCAGGCCTTGCGGGCGGGGCCGCCCTTATCCATGTTATGGCACATGACGGCAGCCTTCCTCTCGTGCAGGGGCATCAGCGTAATGAGCCGCTTGGGGCAGGTGGCTACGCATAGCTTGCAGGCGCGGCACAGGAGCGGGTCCACCTGCGCAACGCCCTCGCAGATTTTGATGGCGTCATAGGGGCAAGCCTCGGCACAGTCCCCATAGCCGAGGCAGCCATAGCTGCATGTGGAGGAGCCGCCGAAGAGCTGCGCGGCCATCTTGCAGCTCTGCACGCCGGCATATTCAAATTTTTTGCCTGTGTTTGTGTTGTTGCCACGGCACAGCACTGTTGCGGCCATGGGAATCACATTCCCGGCGGAGAGGCCGAGAATCGCCGCGATTTCCTTTGCCGCCGCGTTGCCCCCGGGCGCGCAGAGCGCGGTCTCCCGGGTTTTTCCCTCAGAGAGTGCCTTTGCGTAGCCCGCGCAGCCGGAGAACCCGCACGCGCCGCAGTTTGCACCAGGCAACACGGCCTCCAGCGCTTCCGCTTTCTCATCCACAGGCACCGCCATCACGATCGACGCGACCGCGAGGCCGAGGCCCGCCAACAGGCCGATGGCGGAAACAATCAAAACAGAGAGTAAAATTGGGTTCATTTGTTTCCCATCCTTATAACCATTCTTTTTTTGCGCCGGGTCAATGGAACATGCCTTCCACGATGCCTGTAAACCCCAGGAAGGAGACGGATACGAGGGAGGCTGCAATCAGGGTGATCGGAAGCCCCTGCAAAAATTTAGGAACTTCGCAGGATTCGAGCCGTTCACGCACGCCTGCGAAGAGCACCATCGCAAGCATGAAGCCAAGGCCCGCGCCAAGGGAATTCACAATGGATTGCCAAAAGCTGTAGCTCTTATCGATGTTGAGCAGCACCACGCCCAGCACGGCGCAGTTCGTCGTGATCAGCGGCAGATAAATGCCAAGGGAATTGTAAAGCGCGGGCAGAAATTTTTTTAGCGCAATTTCCACCAGCTGTACGAGCGCCGCGATGACGAGGATGAAGACGAGCGTTTGCAAATATTCGAGCCCGTTTTTTACTAAAAGGAACTGATTGATTGGGTAGGTTACAGCTGTGGAAAGCACCATTACGAAAATGACCGCCGCGCTCATACCCACGGCTGTATTGAGCTTTTTGGATACGCCGAGGAAGGGGCAGATGCCGAGGAATTTTGAGAGAACGAAGTTCTCCGTTAAAATTCCGGTGAGCAGGATGGCTAAAAATAGCTTCATTTTGCATCAGCCTCCTTTGTTTCCGCCTTTTCACAATTGACGCGCGAGCATGCGTCCGCCATCGGGCAAGAGCCGCAGTTGAGCGTTGCCTTCGGCTTTCCTCTGCGCTCTGCGAGCCGGTTTGCGCAGGCGATGAGCATGCCGAATACGAAGAAGCCGCCGGGGGGCAGAATGAAAATAATCATCGGCGCTATACTGCCAGGGATGATCTGGTAGCCTAGCAGCGTGCCTGCGCCGAACAGCTCGCGGATTGCGCCCATTGCGAGCAGAGCGGCCATGAAGCCGATGCCCATGCCTAATCCGTCGAGCGCAGAGGCGAGAACGGGGCTTTTGCCCGCAAAGGCCTCCGCCCGGCCTAAAATGATGCAGTTAACAACGATCAGTGGTAGATACACGCCCAATTGCTCGTCGATCTGCGGCAAAAACGCCTTCACAAGCATCTGCACGATCGTCACAAACGAAGCGATTACAACAATATAGCAAGGGATACGCACTTTTGAAGGGATCACCTTGCGCAGTGCGGAGATCACAATGTTGGAGCACACTAGCACGATCATCGCCGCAGCGCCCATGCCTAGGGCGCTTTCAACAGAGGTGGTCACCGCCAGCGTCGGGCAGGTGCCGAGCACCAGCCGCAACACCGGATTCTCTTTGATCAGGCCCTTGGCAAATTCTTTGCCGAGGCTTTTTTTCTCAGCCATTTGCCGCACCTCCTGCCACTTGCGTATAGAGCTCGAGCGCGAGATTGACCGCATCCGTCACCGCTTTAGAGGTGATCGTCGCGCCGGTTAGCGCCTGAATCTCATCTTCGCCCGGGCTATTTTTGGCAACACTAATCCTGCCGCTTTTCCCCTTGAACTGATCGCGGAAGGCATCGTTTTTCGCATTCATGCCGAGGCCCGCCGTTTCATTGAGCGTGAGCGTCTGAATGCCGGTCACACGCCCGTTCAGGTCGATGCCGGTCATGATCTCCACCGCGCCGCCGTAGCCCTTGCTCTGCGTGGTGAAAACGTAGCCCACCGGCGTATCTCCGTCGAAGCCTTCGTAATAGGTGTATTGCGCTTTGGCCATGGTTACGGTTTTCGGATCGCTAAAGCGTTTGGCCGCGCTGAGCACTGTCTGGCGGGTTTCAGCGGCCGTTTTAGCCGCAAGGTCTTCGATCATCGGGGCTGTTACACTGTTGGTCACGGCGAGCAGCACCGTGGAAACAACGCAGATGAGAAAGAGGGATACGGTGGGGATCAAAATTGCCTTCCACAGCTTCTGCTTCTGATTCATGCGCCCGCCTCCTTTTTTCGGCTTTGCTTTTTCTTTGGTGTTTTGGCGCTTCCAAAGGGCTTGGGGGTGGTTAGCCGCTCAATGTGCGGCACAAGGATATTCATAATAATAATCGAGAAGGATACGCCCTCTGGAAGGCTGCCGAAGAGCCGGATTAGTGCGGTTAGGATGCCGCAGCCCACGCCGTAGATCAGCTTGCCCTTGAAGTTGATCGGGGAGGTAGTGTAATCGGTAGCCATGAAAATTGCACCGAGCAGCAAGCCGCCGCCAAGGATCTCATAGGCGACGAAGGAGAGGCTCCCTTTCCCGGCAATCAGCATGATGACGGCCACCGTGCCGATGTAGGTCAATGGAATCACGGGCGTGATCACGCGCCGGATGAGCAGATAGGCAAAGCCGAGCAGGAGCGCTAGCGCGCACACTTCGCCGAGCGAGCCCTGACGCTGGCCGATGAGCATCTGCCACAGCGAGGGGAGGGCCGGATTGGAAGCTGTCGCGGCGGCGGAGACGTCCCCCGCCGTAAACATGGAGGAAATGGAAGCGAGCGGAGAAGCTGTGGTGACAACCTGCACGCCACGCCATGCAAAGGGCTGAACCCACGTGGACATCATCGTGGGGAAGGAGGCCATCAGCACGATGCGGCCAACCAGGGCCGGATTGACAAAATTTTGCCCAATGCCGCCAAAAAATTGCTTGACCACAACGATCGCCACAACGCTGCCGATCGCCGCAACCCACAGCGGGATAGTGGCTGGCAGGTTGAAGGCGAGGAGGATGCCCGTTACAATGGCGCTCAGGTCTCCAAGCGTGCCCTGCCGCTTCATGATTTTGCGGCTGAAAAATTCACTGAGCATGCAAGATAGAACAGTGGTGGCGGTTACAAGCAGCGTGCGCAGCCCGAAGAGCCAGACGCTCGCCGCAAGGGCTGGGATCAGCGAGATGATCACATCCAGCATAATGCCCGTGGTGGTTTCCGGCGAGCGCACATGCGGCGACGCGCTGACGGTCAGCTTTTCTTTCAAACTCATTTCTTCTGGTCACCTGCTTCCCTGACGACTGATTTGGCAAGCCTCATATACTGTACGAGCGGCCGCCCGGAGGGGCAGGCATATGCGCAGCTGCCGCACTCCATGCAGACATTAACGCCGATGCGGCTAAGGCTTTCCGCATCCTTCACGCGGGCATAGCGCTCGATGAGGGTCGGCATCAAGCTCATTGGGCAGACTTGCACGCACCGCCCGCACCGAATGCAGGCGCGTTCTTTTTTGATATGATAGGAGTTCTTTGCAAAGGCGAGGATCGCATTGTTTTGCTTAAGGATCGGTAAACTGTCATCCGCCAGGGCGATGCCCATCATCGGTCCGCCCATGAGGAGCTTGTAAACATCCGTTTTGTATCCGCCGCAATAGTCGATCACGTCCGTGATCCGGGTGCCGATGGGTAGGCGGATATTTTTCGGCTCGCTGATGGCGGAGCCGTCTACCGTGATCGAGCGGGAGACAAACGGCTTGCCTGATTTTAAGTATCGGGATACAAACGCCGCGCTGCCCACATTCATTACAATGCAGCCAACGTCCGCCGGAAGCTTCCCGGGCGGCACGCGGCGGCCGGTTGCAGACTGCACCATCATTTTCTCCGCGCCTTGGGGATAGAGAGATTTTAAAGCCATGAGCTTCACATGGTCGCCGATGTCATTGCTGTTTTCTGCAATCCGATTGAGCACTTCAAAGGCTGCCGGCTTATTATCCTCCACGGCGATCACCACATTGTCGATACCAAGAATCTCCTTGATGGTGAAGATGCCGGACATAATATCCCAGGAGTTGTCGATGCATTCCCGGTAATCGACTGTGATATAGGGCTCGCACTCCGCAGCGTTAATCACGAGCGTGTCAATGTGTTTATCCGGCATCACGCGCAGCTTTGCATGTGTGGGGAAACCCGCGCCGCCCATTCCCACCAGGCCGGAGGCCCGCACGGCGCGCAAAAAATCTTCGCGGTTGTTCACCTTTGGCGGCTCAACCCCATCGAACAGGCGCATTTCCCCATCGGATTCAATCGTCACGCTCTGCACACGCGCGCCGGAGGGCAGGGTGCATTCCCCAATGGCAGATACCTTGCCGGAAATAGAGGCGTGGATCGGCGCACTGATGAACTTGTCGCTGTCTCCAATGACCTGGCCCACCGAGACAGAATCGCCCACTTTAACCGTTGGCGTACATGGTGCGCCGATGTGCTGTTGCATAGGCAAAATGACGCGCTCCGGCGAGGGCATACGCACCGGCTCCATATCGGCGGTGTTTTTATTGTGCGAAACACTCACGCCACCGCGAGGCCTGCGCACCGCCGTGAGCACGCCCTTCATTTTTTCTGGTTTCATCTGGTCAACCCCTTGTTTTCAAGCTATAATTTATTTGAAGTGGGAGGGAAAAATCCGGTTGAGAGAAGGAGCGATCGCTCCATATACGGCGCCGGTAGCAAGCCCTGTCAGCAAGGCAAACAGCAGCAGCAGCGGCGCGTAGCCGAAAATAGCCTTTGTGCCCGTCAGCGCCCAGGAGGCCAGCAGCTGGCCGAGGTTGTGCATGACGGCGCACAGAATTCCCGTGCCCACCGCGCCGAATGGGTTGCGCTTTCCGTGCAGCAGGGGCAGCATGACAAGCATGCTAAGCACACCGCCTGCTGTGCTCATGAAAAAGGCGGTTGCCCCGCGGGTCAGCCCCGCAAAGCCCGCCTTGAGCAGCGTAATTGGAAATGCGCCTGCGAAGCCGAGTTGAGCAGCCGCGGCCATCGTGGCGATATTGGAAAAGCCGGGCTTTGCCCCGGGGGGCAGGCCTGGAAGGCCGGGAATAAGATTTTCAAGAAAAGAGAGCGCCAGCGCGGCGGCGGCGAGCATACCGAGCAGCGCCGTTTTCCGAGTGCGCGGGCTGAGGTTTGGCCTGCCGTTCATGCTTTGTTCCCGCCTTTCGCCCTGCTTAATAGGTTTGCACATCTACCCCGCCCGCCGGACGAATGCCTTCAATGGCAATTACGGTACGCGCGGGCAGGCAGGCGGCGGTATCCCCCGGCTGTGAAAGCCAGCCGGATTTGACGCACAGCCCATCCGGGCATTCGGCGGAGAGGTAACGGATACGGCCCCTTTCTACCTGGATGACAGCCTGTGGCTGTTTGCCTAGCGTGAGTGTATAGGGCAGCGTTACTTCGTTTAAGGAGATGCGGTCGATTTCCACACCGCCGCTATAGAGTACGGCTTGTACGTCTTGCGGCGATGCGTGGGGTGATTGCTTAGATAGAAAAAGAAAAATACACACGGCGGCAATCACAGCGATCAACAACAGATCGGCCCGCCGAAAAAAGGCTTGCTTTTTCATAAATTTATGTATCCTGTATGAGGTGATATGCATTGTTTGTCAATTGAAAAGTCTGTTTCAGGCCGGGTGTTGTGATCACCTGCTTTTCCTTGGTGACAAAAATTGCCTCTGCGCCGAAAGCATCCAGCAGGGGAAGGCTCTTTTCATAGCCGAGAATGAAACACGCGGTGGAGAGTGCATCGCTTAGAAGGCCGGAGGGGGCGGTCACTGTCACACTGATCAGCCCTGCGTCTGCCGGGTAGCCGGTTTTGGGGTCCAGAATATGGTGATAGGTTTTTCCGTCCGCCGTTAGAGTGCGTTCATAATCGCCGCTGGTGGAAACAAAACCTTCTGCCAGCGTAAACACGCCAAGCTGATCTGAGGTTTTGCCGCGCGGGTCGCGCACGCCAACCTTCCAATCTCCTCCGCCGGGGCGGCTGCCCCAGAGCAGGAGGCTGCCACCGACGGAAATCACCGCGCCGCTTAGGTGTGTATCGTCTAAGATACGCTTGGCTTCGTCGCAGGCGATCCCTTTGCCGATTGCGCCTAAATCAAGCGCCTGCCCGCTTTTGAGCTTAGCCTGCCTGGCCTCTAGAGAAACCTGTTTCCAGCCGACCGTTTGCAGGGCGGCCGCAATTTCCCCCGGGGAGGGCACGCGGGCACGTTCACCGCCAATATCCCAAAGCTTTGTTAGCGCGCCCACGGTGCAGTCCAACGCGCCACCGCTCCTTTCACTTACCTCAGCGGCTCTTCGCAGGTAGGAAGCGGTTTGCTCGCTGATGGGCACGGCGGATCCGGAAGAGGCGTTAATTTTGGCAATTTCTGAGGACTCCACACGCCAGGAAATTCGCTCCTTTTCCAGTGTATCGAATGCGGAAAAGAGCGCGGCGGACGCATTTTCCCCCCTTGGGCCATATAGCTGCGCGGTGACAACGGTGCCCATGGAAAGCCCGCTATGCGCAAAGGCTGCCTCCTTTTGGCTTTTCCACACATCCAGGCCGACCAGAAAGAGCAGCAAGGCCAGAACGGCGGCTATAAGGAACGCGGCCAAGATCGTTCTTTTTTTGTGGATATCCTGCAAAAATAGCGCTCCTTCCGCCTGTTTTTCCAATTCTATTTTACTGGATATCACAAGAATATTCAATCGTTTCTGGATTAAATAAAAAATTAACAAGCAAATATCGTTTATATCCGTGTAGAACAGCGGAGAGCGCTCCGGTGCTTTGCCGTAGAATGGATTTGTGATATAATAACCTCACGAAACACTTGCAAAATCAATTTTGAGCGTTTCGGAGAATTGAATCATTGATTCGGGCTAACGCCCTGCGGCTGCGCCGCTCATTGCGCCTTGCGCAATGGAATCATGATATAATAGCTTCAGACAAATCGTTTGCGGCACGGAGGGAGATTTTATTCAGGATCAGACGTTTTGTTTTATGCATTGAAAAAGCCATTGGGCATCGGCATCATGGGAGACTGGCGGTGGCCGGGGGATGCCTAGACACTTCAGATAGAATAGGAGAACGGATGTATGATTTTAAAGAATACCGTTTATTATAACGAAGCGTTTTTACCCCAGAAGGGCGATATTGCGGTGGAGAATGAAATCTTAGCGCAGGTTGGAGGCACTCAGACAGGCAGTGGAATTGACCTTTCCGGCTGCACGGTGGTGCCCGGGTTTATCGATATTCATACGCATGGCGCAATGGGCGGCGACACCTGTGATGCAAGGGAAGAATCGCTTGCAGGAATGTCGCGGTTTCTGGCGAACCACGGCGTAACCTCTTTTTGCCCTACTACGATGACGCTTCCCTTTGAGCAGCTTGCGGAAAGCCTGCGGATCGCCCGTGATTATCGCGGCCATGAGTGCGGCGCTTACATACAGGGCATCAACATGGAAGGCCCCTATATCTCTGCCGCCAAGAAGGGCGCCCAATGCGGAGATTTTATTCGAAAGCCTGATTTTGAGGAGTTTTTAAAGCTGCATGAGATTTGCCCCGTGTGTTTGGTGGATGTGGCGCCGGAGGCAGAGGGCTCCAATGCCTTTGCCGCGCGGGCCAAGGCATACTGCACGGTATCCGCTGCGCACACAAATTCCGATTATGAAACAGCCGAAAAAGCTTTTGAAGCCGGGTTCTCCCATGCGACGCATTTGTTTAACGCGATGACGCAGCTGGGTTCCCGCACGCCCGGCGTGGTCGGCGCAGTGTTTGACAGCGATTCGGTCACAGCAGAGCTGATCTGCGATGGTTTCCATATCGCGCCGGCCACCCTGCGCATTGCGTTTCAGCTCCTTGGGGAAGACCGCAGTGTAATCGTAAGCGATGCAATGATGGCCTCTGGGCTTGCGGATGGCGACTTTGAGTTGGGCGGGCAGAAGGTTTATGTGCGCGATGGAAAAGCCCTGCTTGCAGATGGAACGATTGCGGCAAGCACGACGAATCTCTATGATGAATTCCGCAACGTACTGCGGTTTGGCATCCCATTCCGTCAGGCGCTCAAATCCTGCACGATTAATCCGGCCCGCGTGATCCACGCGGATAAGGAGACGGGCAGCATTGTGCAGGGCAAGCGCGCGGATCTTCTTGTGTTGGATCGGGATATGGAAATCCGGATGGTGATCGCCAGGGGAGAAATTGTAGTGAATCATGATCGATAAAAGTAGCCGGTAACGAACTGTTCCCGTGAACAGATGGTACTCTTGAACCCGTGTTATTTGGGCAGGCCGTCTGCATCTCTTTGATTCCACAGGGCCAATTGGCTTTGCTTTGTTACTCCCTGCGGTTCGTAACGATCTTCGACCGTTTTCGACCGCATGGCCCCTACGTTTCTCTGAAAACAAGGCGTTTCACCTGCGGGCTTCCTGAAACAGGGGGCGCCTTTTTGCTTCGCATGATTGATGGGGTAATGAATGTCCTTGCGGAGCGCATTTTTGATCAAAAACCCAAGGAAGGCAGGCAATAAAAATGCCCGCCTTCCTTTCTTTTATATTTCAATCATGGGGGATTCATAATGTTTCCGAGCCCTTCTTTTCTCTTCCATATGTTATTCATTCTCTAATGGTAATTTTAGCGCTGCCATCGTGAATCTGATCCGTCAATTGGATTCGCCCATCGTCCGTAAAGGTAGCGATGATTCCGTTGTGGTTGACCGTAGCATACACGGAAGCATGCGCAATCATCACTAGGTTCCATTTAACATTGGGATAAATTTTACCCAGCTGGTTTGTAACAATTGCAATTTCTGGATGGAGCGTGCGGATGAAAAAAGGATTGGTTGCCGTTGTGTAGCCGTGATGGCCTACTTTGAGTAGGTCCACTTTGCCGACCAGCGGCGCCATTCTGTTTTCCAGCCCGCCTTCCGCAGAGATATCGGCTGCGAGGAAGGCGGTGCGTTTACCTTTGGTGACCTTCACGCCGACGGAGCTGACGTTTTCGCCTGCATGGGGCTTCGACAGGTCGGTCACAGTATTAAAAAACTGCAAGGTAAAGCTGCCGAAGGTAAAAGGCTCATCCGGCAGGTCGGAAACGATGGGGATATTTTGTTTTTCAAGCGCCTCTACCGTTTCTTTGTAAACAATATCAAGCCCCCACTTGTTTTTTTCCATGTTTTTGAGAATTTCCGGGTTAAAAGGCTTCAGATAAGCTTTTTGAATCGTGATATCCGGGTCGTTAATGATCCAGCGAAAGCCGCCGATATGGTCGTAATGGCAATGGGTCGGCAGGATAAAATCAAGCACGATTTTGCCCTCCGCATTGATAGCCGTCTTTTTGACATAATCCAGCACAATCTGCTCATAGCCAACCGCGCCGTGCTTGCGGCGGTAGTTGTCGGAGGAATCGCCCGCGTCGATCAGGGCGAAATGGCCGTCGCTCTCCAGCAGAATGGCGTCGGAATTGCCGGTGTTTAAAAAATGAATTCGATCCGCTCCGGCTGTTTTTACTGTTACTGTAGGCTCCGGCGTGACGGCATAGCGTTTTTCATAGTGATTATATAACGCCACGGTTAGGATATCCAATAGAAAGATAAGGGCCATCAGGGTGACCATAAAATAAGTAGCAATTTTTTTAAACATGCAAGAAACCTCAATTGCTCCATGGGAATTTTATCCCCACAGTAAATATAGGATGATAAAAGATACGCTGCGATTATAGCATGAGCAGAGTGCGCTGTCTATCTCCATGTGCGGAAGTTGTGCTATTTTTTCTGTTTACGGAAGATAAATAATTTACTAAATACATAGTTGATGATGACAATCACAATCTGCACGATGAATTTTGCGATCATTTCACGCATCCCCATCGCGCTGACGAATAGATACATCAGCCCCATATCCACCAGAAGGGAAAACAGCCGTGCGGAGAGAAAACCGGCAAATTCCTTCCACACGACGGCGGCCTTCCAACTCCGACTGTTAAAAACAAAGCGTTTATTGGTGACAAATGCAAAGAGCACCGCCACAATCCAGGAGAGCGCATTGGCGATCAGATAGTTTTTATCTCCTAAAAATCGATCCTTGCCCAAGAGCTCATTGAAGAGATAAAAGGAAACCATGGAAACGACGGTCGTCAGTAAGCCGAAGAATACATAGCTGATGATCTCATGGTTAACGAGGCCCAACAGCTTGTCAAAGGCTGTGTGGTAGCCGTGATCCGGCTTTTCCTCAGTGGAGGCTTCCAGTGCGCGCATATGCTCGCTCACATGGAGATAGGAGCCATAGGCAGTGAAGATATGCAGCAAAAACCAAGTGAATGCAGCCCCCGCAGCTTCACCGGAGGCGCAAGGGACCCACTTGACGGATAGCCCGGCATATTCCGCCGCCGCCGCGAGAAAGGCGCCTGCACTCGGCCCCTTTTCCGGTATGCAGTCGAGCAGAGGAGTGAGCTTGTCCGCTTGAATCAGCACAAAGGCCGGTGCGCCGGAGGGCAGCCAGCGCATCGTAAAATAGGAGAGCAGCATTTTAGAGAGCCAAGCGGAAAAGCCCGTACCGTGTGTTCCGGCTAAACAGTCGCATTCTGCCCGCTGCGCCCATGCTTTTGCAAATTCCGCAGGGGAATAGCTCTGGTGGGGCAAAAGGATATAGTCTGCCCCGCTGCGCAAAGCTGCCTGTAAGTCATCTTTTCTATTTTCACCCGCAACGGCGGCCGCACACTCGAGGCCGAGCGCCTGGCAGGCCGCTTGCCAAGAGGAAAGCAGCTTTTCCTCCGATAAAAGAATATAGATCCGTTCCAATCAATCATCCTCCCGAATCGCGTTTTAAGCACTTTGGGCGTCTTCACATGCTTCTCATAAGATCCTGCACAAAAGTTATTTTATTTTACCACTGAAAATGGCGCTTGACAATCTTTCAAAAGCGGAATTTCTCAAACTAACTTCCCCGTTCGGGCTTTTCATGGTAAAATAGCTTCAAACAAAGTTTGAAGCATTGGAAAAATGCCTGTCGGCGTGAAACGCCTCCTGCCGCGGTGCGGCAACGCCATTTTTTATATGGAGGAGTTTTGCGAGTATGGTAAATTTACAGCTTAAAGCGGAAAATTTTAGAGTTTATGATCGTTTTGCGGGTATCGTAAAATAAAAGAAAAGCTTCTGAATTTGGAAAGGCGGCGGTTTCATGCGCGTTACAGTAAAAGCAGCGGCAAAAATCAATTTGATGCTCGATATCGTCGGGCGGCTCGAAAACGGCTACCATAACCTGTGGATGGTGATGCAGTCTGTTGACCTATATGATACAGTCGCAGTGGAGCGGACAGGAGCAGGGGGGGAAATCCGCCTTACCTGTTCGGACGACCGCCTCCCCACGGATGAGACGAATTTGGCCTTTAAAGCCGCGCGCACATTTTTTGAGGCGACGAAAGCGGCAAACGACGGCATTTCGATTACAATCAATAAGGCGATTCCGTTTGCCGCCGGGCTTGCCGGAGGCAGCGCGGATGCCGCGGCAACGCTTCTGGCGTTGGATAGGCTGTATGGCACGCGGCTTAAAATGCGCACGCTTAACAAAATCGGCTTAACGCTTGGCGCGGATGTTCCGTTTTGTTTACAGGGGGGCACGATGCTGGCGCAGCATATCGGGGAGTTGCTAACACCCGTGCCGGAGCTGCCGGATTGTTTTATCGTGCTGGCGAAGCCCGCGCAGGGGGTTTCTACCGCGCAGGCGTATCATTTATGCGATACCGCGCCGAATCTGCGCGCGCCGGATAGGTTTGGTATGCTGGGCGCCCTGCTGTCAGAGGATTTAGAAAGCATTGGCAGGCTGGCAGGGAATGTCTTTGAGCAGGTGATTGATGTGCCGGAGCGGGTGAGAATTAAGGCGCTCATGCGGGAATACGGCACGCTCGGCTGCTGCATGAGTGGCAGCGGGCCTACAGTATTTGGTTTGTTTGATACGCATCAGGCTGCGCAGAGCTGCGCAGAACATCTCAGGTCAGTTGTGCCGGATGTATTTATTTGCCGCCCGGTAGAGGAAGGCTGTGTTGTCACAGAAGAGGCAACGCGGTGAAATTGAAAAACAGAAGATTTCCTGCATAATGGTAAAAAATCCCGTCCATACTCTTGATACTCAAAGAGAGGACGGGATTTTTATGAAGCTGAAACGAATTGAGGCCGCGCTTTTATGCGCCGTGCTGGTGGCATCCCTTTGCAGTGTGACGAGTTTTGCCTCTTCCTGTGCACAAATCCGGGAGAGCGTGCTGCGCCTTCATGTTTTGGCCAATTCCGACAGCGATGCGGACCAGGCGCTGAAGCTACAGGTGCGGGATGCGGTGCTGGAAGAAGGTGCGCATATTTTTGACGGTTCCCTGACGGCGGGTGAGGCAGAGCAGGCCATCGAACAGGCGCTCCCACAGCTGGAGCGGGCTGCGCGCAGCGAAGTAATGAAACGGGGCTATACGTATGAGGTTCATATTACCGTCAGTGAGGAATATTTTGATACCCGTACTTATGAGGATGAGGTGACGCTCCCAGCCGGACGCTATCGGGCGGTGCGCGTGATCATTGGCAGTGGGGAGGGGCATAACTGGTGGTGCGTGATGTTTCCGCCGATGTGCCTTCCGGCCGCGCAGGGCGGCGTAGATCTTGACGGCGTGTTGGATGGAAAAGAAGAGAAAATTGTGCGCAGCTCCCCCAAATATGAACCGCGCTTTAAGATTGTGGAATGGATTGAGCGGTTGCGGGAATATCTGCGGGAGGGGTCGGAAGAGGATGGTTTGGAAACGGATTATTTCACCGTGACCAAAGTGGATCAAGAGAGCACAACAGAGTCGAAAACAAAGCCGTTATCTATCTGGCAAGGGCTTTTTCCCTTACTGTGGGATGGACAGGCAGATGGGAGAGAGGGGCGCTTAGCAATATAAGGCTTGATCAATACTAAAAAAGAGGCTGTTGCAAAATCCTTTGCAACAGCCTCTCATTTTTTCAGCGGCTCTTCGCCTTTTTATTACAAAGCAACGCCTGCCATAATCGCACAACAGAATGAGATATACGCCCCTTTTATTAGAACAGGCGGCTATGAGCGATTCTTTCATAAGCTCCCTACCATATTGCAGCCGTCTTCAAAGGGAATCGCATTGGCGAAACGGGCGGAGAACGCCGGCGCGGACGGATGGCATAGTCGGATGCCGATTTTGCTCCCCATTTCGGCACGCACAGGCACAATAAAGCTCGCCTTTTCCCCGCTGGCGAGTTGCTCCGGCAAGTAAGAAGCTTCATAATCCACTACCTTTCCCTCCCGATTCGAGATGGAAACGGTGAGTCTGGATAGCGTGTAGGGCAGGGCAAAGCCTTTGTTCAGAAGTGTAAAACAAATTTCATGTGTAAAGTTTTCATTCTTTATATCTCGGTGCGCACCGCAATCGAGCAGATGAATCTGATATCCCAAATGATCGCATAGATAGTCAAATATGGTCCGTCTAATCGGCTGTCCGGCATGATTCGTAAAATAGGCCGGGTGGTATGGGCATTGATAAAAATCCAGCTGCTCAGGGGCAAGGGCTTCTCCTTGCCAGCGGAGCATGTTGAAGCTGCCGCCTCCCTCCCGGTAATTGTGTGATATGCTCAGGGTTGAGAGGCTATGGTTTGCGCAGCAGGCAAGCATCTGCAAGCCGTCGATCCGACCGTTCTGATAGACAGTATCCTTGCCCCAGGGCATTTCCCCATCGTTGAAACGTAGGCGGGAAAGGGCGCGGAACGTGCGCTCTCGCCTGTTCCAGAAGCGGCCGCGGTCGCTGTTCCATTTAAAATGCGCGCCCACGAGATAATCATCGTGGAAGCCGATTCGCCCTTGCTCTTGATGGGGGGCTTTTTCCCAAATCGGAAGAGTGCGCACCTGGATGGGGAGCTGTGCAGGCGCCATTTGGCAGATGGCTTCCATCAGTTTTTTGCCGCTGTGATGGTGCTTTGCAGTATGCCATTCGCCCCATGCACCGTTGAAGCCTGCCTGAAGGGCGGCAACGGTTTCGTATACAAGCGCTTCGTGCTGTTCCATCCACACGCTAATTTGGCCGGCATGCGCAAGGATTTGAGCGGTCACGGGGCCGTTTTTTCGGTCGGCTTCCTCCTCATAGGCGAAGCGCAGTAAGGCCCGCAGGCGCTTCTGGCGCAATGTTTCTAGATACGTCTCCAGTTGGGAAAAGGCGTGTGCATCAAGCGGCCGGTCAAGGTATTCCGAGAGATAGACGTAAAGCTGAACGAGCTTGCAATCTTCCTCCCGGTAGAAAACGAGTTGTTTTTCCAGATAAGCCCCGGCTAAAAAGCCGGGGTGGAAAACGGCGCTGCCGCTTCCGAGGCGCAGATAGGCCTCCAAGCGGAAGCCACGGTCTGGATTTTGCCGCAGCAGGGCGTAATCGTCCCCTGTGAGGGGCTGGCAACGATTCAGATGAAGGCAGTTCATAGGGCGCCCTCCTTCCAGTGTTGAGGTCAATCCTGACCGCCCGTCAGGGCTGTCAGGCCGGCCAAAAAAGCACGGTCATTTTGATCGAGCTCCGCCTTTTCCAATAAGTCGGGCCGCCGGTAAAAGGTGCGCTCGAGCGCACGCTCCCTGCGCCAGCGCATGATGTTGGCATGGTGGCCGGAGAGTAGCACATCGGGCACCGCTTCTCCGTGCCATTCATAGGGTCGGGTATATTGCGGGTATTCCAAAAGGGAGTGGAAATGGCTTTCCTCCTGAAAGGCTTCGTCGTTGGCTAATACGCCCGGCAGCATGCGGCAGACCGCATCCACCAGTACGAGCGCAGGCAGTTCGCCGCCGGTGAGCACATAGTCGCCAATCGAAATCTCCTCATCCACCAGCTCTTCGATCACGCGTTCATCTACCCCCTCGTAATGGCCGCAGAGCAGCGCGAGATTTTCATATTCTGCAAGCTCGCGCACTCGGTTTTGCGTGAGAACTTTCCCCTGTGGGGAAAGATAGATAAAATGCGGCTTACGCCCAACTTCCCCGCATAAGGCCTGAAAGCAGTCATAAATCGGCTGGGTTTGCATGACCATCCCCATGCCGCCGCCGTAGGGCGTGTCGTCCACGCGGTTGTGCTTATCCAGCGTGTAATCCCGGATATTGCGGCAATTAAGTTCGACCAGCCCGCGTTCCCGCGCACGGCCGATGATACTTTCGCGCAGCACCGTGTCGCACATTTCGGGGAATAGGGTTAAAATATCGATACGCATTGGCTTTGAATCGATCCTTTCTGTTGTTTGATCAAATGCTGGTTCCATCGCTTTCTGTGCCTGCCTCATCAAAAATTCCCTTGAGCGGGCGAATTCGGATGATTTCCCTCTCCACATCCGTTTCAATTACAACAGGCGGGATGGCGGGCAGCAGGTATTCCCTCCCCGCATCGTCCTGCACATGCCATACGTCGTTTGCGCCGGTTGCGCTTACCTCTGTGAGCGTGCCGTAAGGCCTGCCGTCATCCGCATCTACCACGCGGCAGCCGATCAAGTCCTGGATGAAGTAATCGCCATCCGGGAGCTTCGCGTCATCCCGGTTCATAAAGAGCACGCGCCCGCGCAGGGCGGAGGCGTCTTCCACCGTGTTGATTCCTTCTAGCTTTAGGAGCATCACGTTGCCGTGTGGGCGGCTGGAAAGGACGCGGGAAGCTCCCTTGCCCTCCCCGCTAAAATATAGGGTGTGAAATTGCTGAAAAAAACCGGGACCGTCACACCAGGGCTGAACGCGCATTTCACCGCGCACACCATGCGTGCCGACGATTTGCCCGAGCTCTAAATATTGCCTGCGCATGCTATTCCTCCATTTGAAAAGAACTCTTCTTACTTGCATTATACCCGCTGCGGGACGGGGGGTCAAGCGATGAACAGTCAGGGCCTGATCGGGCAGGAAACGCTGTGGAAGGAAAACCTGCCGATGGTTGTTCCGCTTGCATCGCTATGATATAATAGCGTCAAATGGGTCGTTTAACGCATTGAAAAAATGCCTGCCGGCGTGAAACGCCTCCTGCCGCAGAGCGGCAACGCCATTTTTCGCAGAAGAAGATCACAGTGTCAAACAGGTTGTTGCAAAGGGCGCGCTTTGTGCAATGGAATTACGATATCATGGCTTTAAATGGGCCATACAGTTCCCATTTTTACAATTTGAAAGCATAGAAAGGTCTGCATGTTATGGCCTAGTAATATAAGGATGATGGAGGGCGATATTGATGCGATATCCGTATGGGAAAGCGATTTTAATCACCGGCGCATCCTCTGGGATCGGGCGTGCGGCGGCAGAGCTGTTTGCCGATGCGGGCTATACGGTTTGGGCGGGCTCGCGCCATTGTGAAGAGAGCGTTGAGAAACGGCAGGGCGGCGGGGAAATCCGCTCGCTTCAAATGGATGTGTGTAATGAGGATTCCACTCGCCGCGCAGTAGAGCGGGCGGTGAGCGAAGGCGGGTTGGGGATTGTGCTCAACTGTGCAGGCATGGGCATTGCCGGCCCGGCGGAGGATACGTTTGAAGAGGCCGTCCGCGCGCAGTTTGAGGTCAATTATTTTGGCACGCTGCGGGTTAACCGGATGGTGTTGCCCTATTTCCGCGCGCAAGGAAAAGGGCTGGTGCTTGTAATGAGCTCCGTTGCGGGGCGCGTGCCGATTCCCTACCAAAGCCACTACAGCTCTTCAAAATATGCACTGGATGCCTATGTAGAGGCGCTGCGTATGGAAGCGCGGCCGTTTGGGATCCGTGCAGCCCTCATTGAACCGGGTGATACGAAAACCGGATTCACGGCGGCGCGCCGGATGGCGATGCCGGAGGACTCCCCCTATCGGAAGGCTTGTGAGGGCGCAATTGCCCGCATGGCGCACGATGAGGAGACGGGCGTGCCCGCGGCAAAGCCCGCGCAGGCGGCTTTCCGCCTGGCGGAGCGGGAAAATCCGCCAGTACGTGTGACCGTTGGCGCCATGTATCAGGGCGTGATGGCCCTGCGGAAAATCATTCCTGCGCGTGCCTTTGAGCGGATATTGGCGGCAATGTACCGGTGAATGGCAAATAAATCGGACGGGCACTTCGAATTCGTTGATTTTTTTGAGAAGAATTGGTATAATAAAGACGATATCATTTTCATTATTTTAAGGAGGCATCACGATGGAATTTAAAGGCAGCAAGACAGAGGCGAACCTGATGGCAGCGTTCGCAGGTGAATCTCAGGCGCGCAATAAATACACTTACTACGCTTCCCAGGCGAAAAAGGACGGCTATGAGCAGATTGCAAATATCTTCCAAATGACGGCGGACAATGAGAAGGAACATGCCAAGATCTGGTTTAAGCAGCTTCACGGCGGCAAAATCCCCGGCACCATGGAAAACCTGCTTGACGGTGCAGCCGGCGAGCACTATGAGTGGACGGATATGTACAAGGGCTTTGCAGAAGAAGCAAAGGCCGAGGGTTTCAATGAGATCGCGGCGCTGTTTCAGATGGTGGGCGATATCGAGAAGGAGCATGAGGAGCGCTACCGCAAGCTGATTGAAAACCTGGAAAAGGGCATTGTCTTTGAGCGTTCGAATGAGGTTGTGTGGATCTGCCGCAACTGCGGGCATATCCATGTGGGTAAGAATGCCCCGTCTGTTTGCCCGGTGTGCAAGCACCCGCAGGCATATTTTGAGCTTCGCGCGGAGAATTATTAATTACAATCTAAATGAAAGCGGCTGCGGCAAATTCGCCGTAGCCGCTTTTTCTACCGCCTCCTCAGCCTAATTCTTGTGTTGCATCGTTATTCATACAATAGCGGCCGAAACAGGCGCTTGCATCCTTGCAGGGAATGGAGTAGGATAAGAAAAGCGAAAGGGGGCATGTGCCATGCGAAGAAAAGATCGGGAGATCATAAACAAAGAGCAGATTTGGCGGATTATGCAGCGCTGCGGCGTATGCCGTGTCGCCTTCCATGACGCCGAGTATCCCTATATTGTTCCATTGAATTTTGGTATAGGGAAAGGGGAACCGCTCACGCTCTATTTCCATTGCGCGGCGCAGGGGAAAAAGCTGGATTTGATGCAGAGGGATCGTAGGGTCAGCTTTGAGATGGATTGTGCTCATCAGCTGGTGACGGGCGATCTTGCCTGCGATACCACCATGGAGTATGAGAGCGTATGCGGAAACGGCCTGTTGGAAACCTGCGTTGGGCCGGAGAAGGAGCGGGGCCTTGCCCGCGTGATGGCGCATTATTGTGGGGAGAAGCCTTATGAATTTGATGCGGTTTTGCTCCAGCACACGGTTGTTTTACGGCTTACCGTGCATACAATCACGGCAAAGGCTTTGAAAAAGGAATGAGAAAGCGCGATCAGAGAATCATAGAAATAAAAGGACGCCAAATGCGCGGGGAATCGGAATTTTATCCGGTTCCCCGCGCATTCCCTTTGCTTAGTTCAGCCCGGTTTCGCCTACTGTCTGAAACAGCTGATCCACAGCGTCCCGCAGGCCTTTATGCTCCGCTTTTTGCAGGCTGGGGTCGGCTTTTAAAATCTCCCTGGCCGCCTGTTGTGCCTGCTTCAATTCTTCCAAATCCGTGACCATATTGGCGATTTTTAGGGCAGGCAGTCCGTGCTGGCGCGCACCAAAAAAATCGCCCGGGCCGCGCATCTTCAAGTCGGCGTCCGCAATTTGAAAGCCATCGGTTGTATCGCACATGGTTTGCAGCCGCTGCTTCGCCTGTTCATTCTGCGCGTCGGAGATGAGGATGCAAGTGGAGGGGCGCCGGCCTCTCCCCACGCGCCCGCGCAGCTGATGGAGCTGTGATAAGCCAAAACGCTCGGCGTTTTCAATGACCATCACCACTGCGTTGGGCACATCTACCCCGACCTCCACGACCGTTGTGGAAACCAGGAGCTGGATTTCATTGGCTGCAAAGCGGCGCATGGTTTCTTCCTTATCCCTCGGTTTCATACGCCCATGCAGCAGGCCGAGGCGATAGCCTAGAAAGGGGCCTTTTTGAAGCTTCTCCGCATATTCCTGCGCGGCGGCCAACTCTGATTCGCCTTCCTCCACGAGGGGACAGACAATATAAGCCTGAAGGCTCTGATCGAGATGCTTTTTAATATAGTTGTAAACACGTTGGTGCAGCCGGCTGCCCACGGCATAGGTCTTTATCTTTTGCCGCCCGGGTGGGAGCTCGTCAAGGATGGAAATATCCAGATCGCCATAAATCATCAGTGCAAGCGTGCGTGGAATCGGCGTGGCGGACATTACAAGCAAATGGGGGCTGCCGCCCTTATCGGCCAGCGCGGCGCGCTGGCCTACGCCAAAACGGTGCTGTTCATCCGTGATAACTAGGCCAAGGCGGCGAAAGGCAACGTCCTTTTGAATCAGCGCATGTGTGCCCACGGCCAAGTCGATTTCACCACGTTTTAGCATCGCCTTGATCTCCTTTTTCTCCGCTGCGCCGGTAGCGCCGGTCAAAAGGGCACAATGGATGCCTGCCGGGCTGAGAAGGCCCTTCAGCGTGTGATAGTGCTGCTCAGCTAAAATGCCTGTGGGCGCCATCAAGGCGCATTGAAAGCCATTTTTGGCCGCGGTATGGATGAGTGCCGCCGCCACCGCTGTTTTACCAGAGCCGACATCCCCTTGCAGCAGCCGGCTCATCGGTGTTTTAGAACGCATATCACGCAGGCATTCTGAAACAGCGCGCCGTTGTGCACCGGTGGGGGAAAAGGGAAGCAGCGCGAAAAAAGCTTCGCTGTCATCCTGATTCATCTGTGCCGCCGTCTGTGTTCTGGCGCGGGCCTTCAAGCGTAGCAGGCCAATTTGCAGGGTGAGCAGTTCCTCAAATACCAGCCGCCTGCGCGCCTGCAAAAGCGCTTGCTCATCTGCTGGAAAGTGGATGTTTTCCAGGGCGAAGCGCACATGGCAAAGGCTTTGCTCCTGGCGAAGCACATCCGGCAGGGGGTCTTCAAGCAGGCTGCGCCGCATAGCCAGAGCGCTGGCGACGCAGCCTTCAATCACGCGGGTGGAAAGCCCCTGCGTTTGCGGATAGATCGGCCGGATTCGCCCACCTGTCTGTGCCGGTTCCACGAGAGGGGAGGCCATCTCGCGGCGGCCAAACTGCCCGCCGACCCGACCGAAGAAGAGATATTCTTCCCCCACTTCGAGCTTTTCAGCGGCATAAGGATTGTTGAAAAACGTGACCTGCATCAGGCTCACGCCATCGGTCACGGTTGTTTTATAGAGGGTAAGGCCCTTACGGATCAGGTGCTTGGATGGTGTGCGGGATACGATCGCTTTCACACAGCAGGTTTCGCCGAACGGCGCGCCTGCAATGGAAACCGTTGTGCTCCAATCCTCGTAGGCACGCGGGTAAAAATGAAGCAGGGCGTCGATGGAATCCACGCCGAGCCGCTGGAACAGCTCGGCGCGTTTTTCCCCCACGCCCTTGAGATAACGGATATCCGTATGTAGCTGGTTTTGCATGCGTAAAATCTCCCGTTTCGCACTTATTCCACCGAGATGATGAAATAATACACCGGCTGGCCGCCGTTGACGATGGAGATATCAACATTCGAGCCATATTTGGCGGTGAGCATATTCTGGAGCTCCAGCGCCTGCTCCTCGGTGGCATCCGCGCCGTAAAAAATGGTGATGAGCGAACAATCCCGTTTGTTGAAAAGGTGCTTGGTCACGCGATAGGCAACATGCAGGAGATCCTGCTCGACCACTGTAATTTTACCATTTTCCATGCCGAGGATCTGGCCTTTTTGAATACTCTCCCCGTCAATGGAGCTGTCGCGCGCGGCAAAGGTGACGAGGCCGGTGCCCACATGCTGCGCTGCTTTCATCATGTTGACGTGGTTTTCCTCCGCACCGAGCGATTCGTCGAAATTGAGCATTGCAGTCACACCCTGCGGAATGGTGCGCGTTTGTAATACGCTGACGCCGCGATCTGCGAGCGGGATCGTCTGCTCAGCAGCCATAATAATATTTTTATTATTGGGTAAAACGAAAACATGCTCCGCAGGGGTGGCCATGATCGCGTCGAGAATATCCTCCGTGCTTGGGTTCATGGTTTGCCCGCCGCTGACCACTTGATCGGCTCCAAGCTCTAAAAACAACTCCTTGAGCCCTTGCCCAGCAGCGACCGCCACAAAACCAAAGGGCTTGGCCGGCTCCTGCACGGCAGGCGCTTCCGGTTGCGTTTCGGGCTCATTGGGGGAGTCAAAGGCGGCGTTCGTATGCTGCTGGCGCATATTATCAATTTTGATATTGACCAGGGGGCCATATTTCAGAGCTTCCTGGATGACATTGCCCGGCTCATTGGAGTGGACGTGGACTTTGATGATCGTGTCATCATCCACCACAACCACACAATCCCCAATGGATTCGAGATAGGCGCGCAGACGGACAGGATCCCGTGTGGAGTGCGGATCCTTATGGATCAAAAATTCAGAACAATATCCGAATTCGATCTCTCCATCCGCGTTGGCAACGATTTCCTTCCGCTCGCCGTGATGCTGGGCAGTGATGGGGGAAGCCTCACCCGCGGTGCTGTCGATGATGCCGCTACCGTTAAAAACGCTGCGCATTCCCTCCAGAATCAGCACAAAGCCTTGGCCACCTGCATCTACTACGCCAGCTTTTTTAAGGACGGGAAGAAGCTCCGGTGTGGTGGCAAGCGCCTTTGCCGCGCTTTCACAGGCGGCGTTGAAAACAGCAATCGCATCCGCGCCAGTGTTCGCCGTGCGCTTGGCGCTTTCTGAAGCAAGGCGGGCCACGGTAAGGATTGTGCCCTCTGTGGGCTTCATCACGGCGCCGTAGGCCATCTCTACACCAATTTGAAGCGCATTCGCAAGGGCGACGCCATCCACCTCCCGGCAACCTTTTAATCCTTTGGAGACCCCACGAAAGATCAAGGATAGAATCACCCCGGAATTGCCCCTTGCTCCGCGCAGAAGCGCGGAGGCAACCGCCGCGGCAACTTCGCCCGCGCCCGCGTTTTCCATGCGGGAAACCTCCCGCGCGGCAGCGCCAATGGTCATGGACATATTCGTGCCCGTGTCGCCATCCGGCACGGGGAAAACATTGAGCGCGTCAACATCGCCGCGATGATTATTGATATGGTGAGAAGCGGAGACCACCGCGTCCCGAAGCATACTGCCGGTTATCACTGTATAAGCACTCCTTACGGTTCATTCTACCTGGCACAGGGCGCAAGCCAGCCTTGCCTTCAGCGAGGCGTTCGGCGGCGCTGTTAGGATTTCATCCCATCCACAAACACATTGACCTTGCGCACTTCAAAGCCGGTCGCCTCTTCCACCGTATAGCGCACCTTATTGACGATGCTTTTAACAATGGCAGAGATATTGAGCCCATAAGTTACGATAATGTGTAGGTCAATGGCAAGGCCGTCGCCCTCTTTACGCACAGCGACTCCCTGGTCGGGGAAGCTGCGGCGGCGGTTGAAAAAGGAGCGGATGCCTTGCCGGGCGTTGCTGTTGGCCATGCCGACAACGCCAAAGCAGGATGAGGCGGCGTTGCCCACCAGGCTGGAGAAATAGGATTCTGAAATCTCGATTGTGCCAAGATGGTTTTCCATCCGGATCATTTGCGCAGACCTCCCTCTCGATGCTGCGTGTGCCATGGGAAAGCCGAAACCATAGCATTACAGCCAATCATTATACACGATAATTCGAAAAACAGCAATGGATGGGGGGATAACTTAATGGATTGTTTACGATTGTGCATGGTTACTTGGGATGTAAAAAGGAGAATACTGGGCATATATACAATAATTCGACATAATATTATTTATATATACAATAAAATTTTCAATTATTTACAATATATAGGCAGTATGCTAAAATAAAATTGAATGAAATAGAATGGCGTGATGCCAATCTACATTTTATCATAGGTAGGCGATTCATCCCATTGATTGAGTGGATATCTAGAAGGGAAGGCTTGATTGATCGAATGGATGGCCGGTTAATATTTATTCTGCATGGAATACAAGCTATGTAACGAATTCTCCTTGGGAGGAGTTTAAACCAACGTTTTACAAGGATCAACTTGACTTGTAAGGAGGGAGATCATGTGGGGAAACGGCTTTCCGGCTATGCGGTTTTTGCACTGTTTTTCCTGATCGTTGTGAAAGCCGTGCGTTTTTTCGTCCGGCAGCCCGGCGGCGGGATGGATTGCTTTTTTCTCGCGGCTTTTGCGGCCTTTGGGATATTTGGCGTGGCCGTCCTCGTGGAGGAGGGGCGCCAATCCCGCAAGGCGGGTCAGAGGCGGATTCTATCTCTTTCGATTTTGCTGGTTCTTGTCACAGGCTTCTTTTTGCTGATGGATTACCGGGAGTATGCAATGCTCAGGCAGGTTACAGCCCTGCTTGGGGGCGCGGCCTGACACGGTTGCAGTTGCCTTGACGGAGCGTCGGGGCAGGGTCGGCGGACGGCGTTTTGAAATGCGAAAAGGGAGGTCTTTTGAATGCGGGCAAGACAGATTCTTCAGATTTCAGGGTTGCTGCTCCTCTGCCTGTTCCTCTTGAGCGCGTGCGATGGCTGTGGGCCGCTGGATACCCTGCGTGTGGACAGCCCGCTGGATGAAAGTGAAATCACGCTGCCCATCCAAAAGGGTTATGGCCAGCTTGCCGGTACCTCCGCCTACTTCCGGACGAAACAGACGCCGCGGGATCTATATCAGGCCTATAAAGCGCTGGAGGCGGAGAAAGGGCTGCGGGTAACGCCTTATCCGGCAGGCCTGCTCATCGAGCAAACCGGCGGCAGCGGTGCGCGGTATTACTGGCTGGCCGCCACGCGGGAGAGCACAAAGCGCGGGCGGTGGTACCTGCTCTCCAATATGGAGGCTAAGATTGTGGATCGAGATACCTGGTTTGAGGAGGAATGGACGCCGCAGCAGGGCGGCGATGTGCAAACGCCGGTTACAGGCGCAATGATCCTATTGCCCTACCATCTGCTCGCGCAGGAGGCGCAGGTTCCCTTCAACGAGGTATCGAAGGATACGTTCACTCCGGGCGTGCTGTACCGGATGGAAGAGTCGCCGGAATCATTCTATCAATTCTATGAATCAATGAACGTCTACCGCCTGGAAAAGCGGGAGAACGGGTTTTCCATCCTCTCGTATGCGGAGGGCTTCGACGCTTCCAAGGCGCTGCGCACCTGCCCGGCGGTTACGTTTATCTTCCATACGATAGGCGGAAACACCTATTTCAGCGCACAGCTGGATTAAACCACAATGAAAAAACGGCCCCGCACAGGCTTTTCGAACCTGTGCGGGGCCGGTCTATCTGATCCGCGTTAAAAGTGCCAATCCTGCAAATTCGCATACACATCGCCAGAGTAGCTTATAAGCTTCCCTTGCACATCCCTGCTGCGGGCCGCAACTCCTTTACGCAAGCAGATGGGAAGGAAGGCGGGGCTCTCCTGGAAGGAATTGAGAAAATCCTGAAGGGAAACAGCGCCTGTGAGCATTTGATGATAAGCGGCCGCCAATGCGCCCTCCAAGTTCACCCCGGCTTGGGTCGATCCAGATTCCTCAAAAAATGGAAGGAGGCTCATGTTGTTGGAGAGCTTTACTTCCCCAAGATATAGATCAAAGCTGCCGCCCTGCACCGCCTTCGTGTAATCCGCCCATGCGAGCTGGGAAACCGTTATCTTTATGCCTACGGCAGAAAGTTGGGTGGCGATTAAATTGGCTGCGGAAAGGCGGAAGGGATTCCCTTGATTGACGATCAGTGTGAATGTCAGCGCCTTCCCATTCCCGGTGCGCGCGCCGGAGGCATTGGTTTTGTCGAAACCGGCTTCTTGCAGCAGCTGAACGGCAGCTTCCTTATTCTGCTTGACGTCTGCACACGTCAGCCCTTTCAGCGCATGCCAATCCGGGCGAAACGGGATGGCGCTGGCTGAGGCATGGCCCTGATAGGCGGAGGAGGCGATCTCCTCCCGTGCAAGCGCAAGGCTCATCGCCTGTAGCACTTTCTGATTCTGCAAAAGTTCGTTTTTGGATTGAACGCCGAGAAAAACAAGGTTATTCATCAAGAATTCTTCTGTGTTGGCGTTGATTCGCTGATAGACGCCGCCGCTTAAATCATTGAAAATAAAATTGACGTTGCCAATCTCCAAGCTGTGAATCACCGAATCGCTATCCGGCACATCGACAAGGGTGATCGAGGTGAAATTCATTTTGTCGCCCCCTGACCAGGCCTTATTGGCCTTCAGGGTGACGGAGCTGTCGCCTCGCACTGCCGTATAGCGCCCGCTGCCAACCGGAATCGCCGTTTCAGAGGAGTCGCTCCCGCGCTTGATTACGGCAAAGTCAAGGCAAGCCAGCGCATAGGGATCGGCTTCTTTCAAAGTGAACACAATTTCGCCGTTTTGCACTTTTGCGCCGCTGAAATTGGAGAGCTGCGCCCGATAATGCGGGGATACCGCTGCCTTTTCAAAGGAATAGACAACATCTGAAGCGGAGAGGGAAGATCCGTCGGAAAAGACAAGGCCGCTTTTGAGGGCAACGCGCACCTGCGTGCCGCTGACGCTGCCGGAGGTGGCGAGAAAGGGCTGCGGTGAAAGCGCCGCGTCAACCGAGTAGAGGGAATCGTAAAGCACAGTGGAGAGCAGCTGGTTCGGCAGGCTTTTCGCTGAAAACGGATTGAGAGAATCGCCTTTTACATACGGCAGGGAGAGCCTCCCAGTGCCGCCCGTGTTTTGCAGGCTTTCTGAAATGGCTGTTTCCTCTCCAGAGGCGGCGGTGGAATCCTCCGCAGGAGGCTCCTTCCCGCAGGAGGCAAGTGACACGAAGCAGACGGACAGGCATAACATCAGGGCAATCCACCGGGCAAAAGCTGAAGGCTTCATTATGATGACCATTCCTTTCTTGCGTCGTTTTCGGAGGAAAGCACGCCAAGCGTGCGCTTACTGCTTTTAGAACGGGATTTATTGAATGCAAACGCGTTGAATTTGGGTTGTTTTGCCGCTGTGCTCATCAATTTCAAAGATGCAGCCGCACATCATGCAGGGACCGTCCCCGTTTTCAAAGCGGACAGGCATTCCAGTGCGCATTTTTTCGATTGCCAGTTCCGGGCGGACGCCCAACACGGATTGGATCTCTCCGGTCATGCCAAGGTCGGTCAAATACCCTGTGCCTTGCGGCAAAATTTGCTCGTCGGCCGTCTGCACATGCGTGTGCGTGCCGAACAGGGCAGAAACGCGACCGTCCAGATAAAAGCCGAGCGCTCGCTTTTCCGCCGTGGCTTCCGCGTGAAAATCCACAATTTTGATCCGGCAGCTTTTTAATTCCTCCTGTCGAAGCAGGCGGTCAACACAATCAAACGGATTTTCCAGCGGATCGAGGAAAACAACACCCAGCAAATTGATCACAGCAATTTGGACGCGCCCCTTATCGATAATCTGATACCCGCGCCCTGGGCTGCCCGCGCGGTAGTTGGCGGGGCGGATAAGATATTCTGTTTCATCGAGGTAGGTATATATCTCACGGCGGCGATAAACGTGGTTGCCTGTGGTGATTAAATCCGCTCCGCTGGTGAATAGGTCCTGCGCTGCCGCAGGCGTAATGCCGTTGCCCGGCGCGGCGTTTTCACCGTTGACAATACAAACATCGATTTGATTGAGCTTCTTAAAGGAGGGAAGGTGCGCGCGCAGAAAGTCGCAGCCGCCTGCGCCTACCACATCCCCAATTGCAAGAATATTCATGCGATCATGCCTTTCTGTGCCGGTAATCGGCAAACGCTGCCCGCTTTTCTGTGCATGCAGGGAAAAGCGAATGCAAAAGGAGGGTATACATCCCTGCATACCCTCCCAACATGTCAAAAAAATTATTTTGCGTAATCAACAGCACGGTTTTCACGGATTATGTTAACCTTGATCTGCCCGGGATATTCGAGCTCGCTCTCAATCTTTTTCACGATTTCTCGCGCGATGAGCGTCATCTTATCGTCCGTGATGACCTCAGGCTTCACCATGATGCGCACCTCGCGCCCCGCCTGAATGGCGAAGGAACGGTCAACGCCCTCAAAGGAATTTGCAATTTCCTCGAGCTTTTCCAACCGTTTGATATAATTCTGGACGTTTTCACGCCGTGCGCCGGGGCGGGCGGCTGAAATAGCGTCCGCTGCCTGAACAAGGCAGGCGACGATCGTTTTGGGCTCTACATCACCATGATGTGCCTGAATTGCATGAACCACGGCTTCGTTTTCGCGGAACCGCTTGGCGTATTCCACGCCAAGCTCCACATGAGAGCCGTCGAACTCGTGGTCAAGCGCCTTTCCGATATCGTGCAAAAGGCCTGCCCGGCGGGCGGTTTTGATATCCGCGCCGATTTCGGAAGCCATGAGCCCCGCGATGTAGGAAACCTCCAGGGAGTGGTTGAGCACGTTCTGACCGTAGCTTGTACGGTACTTGAGCTTGCCGAGGAGTTTCACAAGCTCCGGATGCACGCCGTTGACGCCGGCATCTACTACGGCGCGCTCGCCCGCCTGTTTGATAGTAGCCTCTACCTCACGGCGCGCTTTGTCAACGGTTTCCTCAATGCGGGCCGGATGGATGCGCCCGTCTGTAATAAGCTTTTCCAAAGATACGCGCGCAATTTCACGGCGTACCGGATCAAAGCTGGAAAGTGTGATGGCTTCGGGCGTGTCGTCAATGATGAGGTCAACGCCCGTGATTGTTTCAAGCGCACGGATATTACGGCCCTCGCGGCCGATAATGCGGCCTTTCATCTCATCGTTCGGCAGCGAAACAACGGAAACAGTCGCTTCCGCCGCATGGTCGGCTGCACAGCGCTGAATGGCAGTGGCAACAATCTCCCTTGCGAGCGTATCCGCCTCATCTTTGGTTTTCTGTTCGAATTCCATGATTTTGACGGCCTTCTCATGGGTGAGATCGTCCTCCAGGTTTTTGAGCAGATATTCTTTTGCCTGCTCTTGAGTAAACCCGGAGATCCGCTCAAGCATTTCAAACTGGCTTCTTTTGATGCTCTCTACTTCATCCAGACGCGTTTGAGCATCTTTCAGTTTTTTGTTGAGCGTTTCATCCTTTTTTTCGAGATTTTCAATCTTGCGGTCGAGCGTCTCCTCCTTTTGGATGATCCGGCGTTCCTGGCGCTGAACTTCTGAGCGGCGTTCCCGCAGCTCGCGTTCCAACTCGTTGCGCTGTTTGTGAATTTCGTCCTTTGCCTCAATGATGGCTTCCTTTTTTTTGGTTTCCGCCTCTGCAAGAGCGTTGTTAACGATCCGGGTCGCCTCTTGCGTGGCAGAGCCAATCTCTGCTTCTGCAACGCGCTTGCGGTGCATTTGGCCAAGCAAAAAGCCCACAATGCCAAATACCACGGCGCTGGCGACCACGGCAATTATGATTTTTATAATGTCCGTCATGAAATAAAGTAGCACCTCCCTCATTACAAGTGTTTTTGTTTTTGTTCATCATCAAAAGAATCGCAGCAGATTTGCCTGCGGCAGGGCACACAAGGAAAAAGAGCTCTCCCGCTTGCCATTGCAGTTGCGGAAAAGGATCATCTATATGCCCTGAAGCATGTTTGCCATTTATTTCAGAGAAAATGCGCAAAACGATGTATGAGTTCGCATAATGATACACCATCCCTAGTATTTTACCCCGAACAGGGGAAACTGTCAAGAAAATTGTATTCCCACGCGGCAATTTTCAGCGGGAAAAACAAAGTTACGCCCTCACACGGCATTTTCCTACACGGGGGCCGAAGGCTCCGCGATGGGTTCAGAGGCGAAAAATTTCCATTTCAGGGCGGTTGACAAAGGCGCCCGGCGGTGATACGATAAAACCAATCTAAAAAAGCTGTGATGGAGAGTGCTTTTTCCAAGTAATACCTTTTTCAGAGAGTGCCCGAAGCGTGCTGGAATCGGGCGCATTGGTTTGGAAGGCATACCGCTCCGGAGCGTGTATCGAAAAGCGGTATGATCGCGTTAAGATACGCCGTAGGCGCTGCGTTAAGGCGTTTTGAGTGGCGGCTTTGTGCCGCAAGCAGGGTGGAACCGTGGAGCAAAAAGCTTCATCCCTCATTTGTTGAGGGATGAAGCTTTTTTGTTGCAGGCTTGCTTACTGCTCTATTTCATGGATATGCTCTGTGCCAAGATACTGGTAGATGAATTCATCCTGTAGACACCGGTAGGCCAGATGGCTGTGGGAGAATGGGGGATGAGCGCTTCCGGTCGTTAAGGCGAGCCCTAGGCCAAGGCGGTTGAAAAACCAACGGATGGGTTGTTTCATCATATGTGATACCTCCAGTTTGTCGATGATTCGCATGGTGCAGGAGAGGGTGCGTCCTCTCATCTGCTCTGTGCTTTCAGTTTACACTGTTTTGCTGATTTATCCATGCAGAAACCGGTATGCTTTATATACTTTCCGGCAGGAAGAAGAGGGAGGATGGCTAGTGGCAGGGAACCGTTTGCTGATATTTCAAAGCGAGGCGCCGGTGTTTCTCCCCCATTTGTTGGAGGTGGGGCTGTATCATGGAGCGGCGCTGCCGGAAGAAAAGGATACCGCATGGCACTTGGGCCGCCCAAAGGCGGATTATTTGCTCTTTCATTGCATCACGGGTGGGCTGCGTATCGCCTGCCGCCAGAAAGAATATTCGTTGCAAGCCGGATGCGCGCTGCTGCTGGATGGCAAGCAGGCTGTTTCAGTGGAGGCGCAGGCGGGGGCACGGGTTGCCGCGTTCCGCTTCCGGTGTGAAAAAGGCAAGCCTCCGCTACGGGTTGGCCGGGTGAATCAAGTGGCTCATGGGCCGGTACAGGAGGCGCTTTACACAGTCCTATCGGCGGTAGACGAACCCGCAGAGCCTCTTGCGTGCAACCAGCTCAGCCTACAGTTTGCGCTTTTGCTATACGAGTGGCGAGGGGCGGCAGAAAATAGAGAACGAAAGCCAACCGTATCCGCCTATGAAGCGGAAATCCATGAGGCAGTATCCTATATGCGGGCACATCTGGATGAAAAAATCCAGATGTCGGAGCTGGCCAAGGGGCTGCACCTCTCTGAGCGGAATTTTCGCAAGTGCTTCACGGCGTCGATCGGGGTTTCTCCCAAGGCATATTTGCAGAAGGCGCGGCTGGAACACGCTAAGGATCTGCTGCGGGCCGGAGAGCAGAGCATCAGCGAAATATCGGAAGCGGTCGGGTATTATTCCCAATTTCAGTTCAGTCGAGATTTTAAAAAGGAATACGGCCTAACGCCCTCTGATTATCGCGGCGGAGGGGAGGTTCCCCGCGCAAAAAAGGCCGGTAATCCGAAAAAGAAATAGGAGGCTATCTCATGATAAACGTTACCTTAAAGGGCGGCGAAATCCGTCAGTATGAAGCTGGCACAACGGCTTTGGATGTTGCCAAAGCCCTTGGATCAGGGCTCTACAAGGCTGCCTGTGCATGCAAAATCAACGGGGAGCCATGCGATTTGCGCACCGCGTTGCCGGATGGTTGTGAGCTTGCCATTCTCACCTTTGACGATGCGGAGGGGAAACATGCTTTCTGGCATACTGCTTCGCACATCATGGCGCAGGCCGTTAAACGGCTGTATCCGGATGTGAAGCTTACCATCGGCCCGGCGATCGAGAACGGCTTCTACTATGATTTTGACGCTGGCGAGCCGCTTACACCCGAGACACTGGAGAAAATTGAGGCCGAGATGAAACAGATCGTCAAGGAGGCGCTGCCGCTTGAGCGGTTTGAGCTTTCCCCAAACGAAGCGGTCAAGCTTATGGAGGCGAAAAACGAGCCCTATAAGGTGGAGCTAATCGGCGAGCACGCGGGCAAGGGCGAGCCGATTTCCTTTTACCGGCAGGGTGAATTCACGGAGCTCTGCGCCGGGCCGCATCTGCCGGATACGGGCCGGGTCAAGGCCTTTAAGCTCACCAGTTGCACAGGCGCTTATTGGCGCGGTGACGCAAAAAATCAGATGCTTCAGCGCATTTATGGCACGGCGTTCCCAAAGCAGGCCGCGCTGGACGAATATCTGGCCCGCATGGAAGAGGCCAAGAAGCGCGATCATAGGAAACTTGGAAAAGAGCTGGAACTGTTTACCATCATGGAGGAGGGCCCCGGCTTCCCGTTTTTCCTGCCCAAAGGGATGGTTCTCAAAAATCTGCTGATCGACTATTGGCGCGAGATCCACCGCGAGGCAGGCTATCAGGAAATTTCCACGCCAATGATCCTTAGCCGCTCTCTCTGGGAGCGCAGCGGCCATTGGGCGCATTATAAAGAAAACATGTATACCACTGTGATCGATGAGGAAGATTATGCGATCAAGCCGATGAACTGCCCAGGCGGGATGCTGGTGTATAAAACGAAGCCGCGTTCCTACCGCGATCTTCCCCTGCGGGTGGGCGAATTGGGGCTGGTGCACCGCCATGAGCTCTCCGGCGCGCTGCACGGGCTGATGCGTGTGCGCTGCTTTACGCAGGATGATGCGCATATCTTCATGACTCCGGATCAAATCAAGGAGGAAATCAAGGGCGTGGTGGCGCTGATCGACAAGGTGTACGGCACATTTGGCTTTCCTTACAAGATTGAGCTATCCACCATGCCGGAGGACCATATGGGCGAGCTTGCGGACTGGGAACGCGCAACGGATGCCCTGCGTGGCGCCATCACTGAGCTCGGCTATGCGTATGAGGTCAACGAAGGCGACGGCGCCTTCTATGGCCCAAAGCTCGATTTCCATTTGCAGGATTGCCTAGGCAGAACTTGGCAGTGCGGCACGATCCAGCTCGATTTTCAGCTGCCTGAGCGCTTCGAGCTCGAATATACGGGCGCGGACGGCCAAAAGCACCGCCCAATCATGATCCATCGCGTGGTGTTCGGCAGCATTGAGCGCTTCATCGGCATTCTGATCGAGCATTTCGCGGGCGCATTCCCGCTATGGCTTGCGCCGGAGCAGGTGCGCATCCTGCCAATCTCCGAGCGCCACCACGAAAAGGCGCGGGAGATATACCAGCAGCTCTTTGACGCGGGGATGCGAGTTGAAATCGACGAGCGCAGCGAAAAAATCGGCTACAAGATCCGTGAGGCGCAGTTGCAAAAAATTCCGTATATGCTCATCATCGGCGACAAGGAGGCGGAGAGCGGAACGGTATCCGTCCGCCGCCGTGGCGAAGGCGACCTTGGTGCGGTGAAAACAGAGGCGTTTCTTGCCACCGCGCTTGCGGAAATCACAGCGAAACAAATGAACTGATAAAGGGAGATTCAATATGATTCATGTAACATTAAAAGGCGGCGTCGTCCGCCAGTATGAGGATGGGGCCACGGCGATGGATGTTGCCAAATCTTTAGGCGCCGGGCTTTATAAAGCTGCGTGTGCATGTAAAATTGACGGAGCCCTGTGCGATCTGCGCACCGCGCTGCCTGGGGACTGCGCGCTTTCAATTCTCACCTTTGACGATGCGGAGGGCAAGCGCACCTTCTGGCACACGGCCTCCCATATTATGGCGCAGGCGGTCAAGCGGCTGTATCCACAGGCGAAGCTCACGATCGGCCCGGCAGTTGACAACGGCTTTTACTACGATTTCGACGCGGAAGAGCCGTTCACCCCGGAGTCGCTCGCCAAAATTGAAGCCGAAATGAAAAAAATCGTGAAGGAAGCGCTGCCGCTGGAGCGGTTTGAGCTTGCGCCTGATGATGCGGTTAAGATTATGGAGGAGAAAGACGAGCCCTATAAGGTGGAGCTCATCCGCGAGCATGCGGAGAAGGGCGAGCCGATTTCCTTCTACAAACAGGGGGAATTCACGGAGCTGTGCGCCGGCCCGCATTTGCCGGATACAGGCCGGGTCAAGGCATTCAAGCTGACAAGCTGCACGGGCGCTTATTGGCGCGGCGACGCAAAGAACAAGATGCTCCAGCGCATTTACGGCACCGCGTTTCCGAAGCAATCCGAGCTGGATGCGCATCTAACGCAGCTGGAGGAGGCCAAAAAACGCGATCACAATAAGCTTGGCCGCGAGCTGGAGCTCTTTACGACTTCCGACGTGATCGGCCAGGGGCTGCCGATCCTGCTGCCCAAGGGCGCGCGTATTGTTCAGATTTTGCAACGCTTTGTGGAGGATGAGGAGCAGAAGCGCGGCTGGCTGCTGACGAAAACGCCGTTTATGGCGAAGAGCGATCTCTACAAAATTTCCGGCCATTGGGATCATTATAAAGACGGCATGTTCGTGCTGGGCGATGAGGAGAAGGATGACGAGGTGTTCGCCCTGCGCCCGATGACCTGCCCGTTCCAATATCAGGCGTATCTCAACAAATCCCGCTCCTACCGCGACCTGCCGCTGCGCTATAACGAGACCTCCACGCTGTTCCGCAACGAGGCCTCCGGCGAGATGCACGGATTGATCCGTGTGCGGCAATTCACAATTTCCGAAGGCCATCTGATGTGCACGCCCGAACAGTTGGAGGATGAATTTAAGGGCTGCCTGGAGCTCGCCATCTTTATGTTGAAAACGGTGGGGCTGTATGAGGATGTATCCTATCGCTTCTCTCAGTGGGATCCAGACGACCGTGAAAAATATATCGGCACACCCGAGCAGTGGGCCGAGGCGCAGGGCGTGATGCAGAAAATCCTCGACCATCTGGGGCTGGATTATGCCGTGGGCGTGGGCGAAGCAGCTTTCTACGGGCCGAAGCTTGATATCCAGATCAAGAATGTCCACGGCAAAGAGGATACGCTCATCACCATCCAGATCGATCAGATGCTCGCGGAAAAATTCGGCATGGAGTATACGGACAAGGACGGCGCAAAAAAGAACCCCTATATCATCCACCGCACCTCCATCGGCTGCTACGAGCGCACGCTTGCGCTGCTCATCGAGAAATACGCGGGGGCATTCCCGCTGTGGCTTGCGCCGGAGCAGGCGCGCATCCTGCCGATCTCCGAGCGGCACCATGACACGGCGCGCGCGGTTTATGAGAAGCTGTGCGGCGCGGGCCTCCGCGTGGAGCTGGATGAACGCAGCGAGAAGATCGGCTATAAGATACGCGAGGCGCAGCTTCAGAAAATCCCGTATATGCTCGTCGTCGGCGACAAGGAGGCGGAGAGCGGGACAGTATCCGTCCGTATGCGCGGGGAAGGCGATATCGGTGCGATGGCCGTTGATGATTTTTTGGCGCGCGCGTTGCTGGAGGTAGCGGAAAAAAAACGGTAAGGAACGTGTAAAAAAGGCTGTAGGGCTCTTGTTCTGCGGCCTTTTTACAATATTATATAAGGGAGGAGTAAAGAAAGCGACGGAGTATCCTGCCGCCGCTTTCTGAAACAGCAAGCTATGAAGAAGCTCAGTAAAAAAGCCAGGACGGCCATCATCAGCACGGTAGCCGTCGTGCTCGTCGCCGCAATTGCCGGCACGAGCGGGTATCTTATCCACAAGAAGGTGCCGGTTAAGCCCTCCAACGAAGTGGAGCAGGTGAAGATCGACACCAAAACCGCTGGCACACTGCGCATGGGGGTCATCAGCGACACCCAGCTGCCACCGAATAAAAAGCTGGAAGAGGCGCAGGAGGGCCTTTACCGCGAAAACCTAAAAAAAGCGTTTGAGCTGCTGAAAACGCAGAACGTCGACGCAATTCTCCACGTGGGGGATATTGGCGATATGTGCAGCAGGTATGCGTATGAAACGTATCTCAATGTGTTTCACGAGGTATTCCCGGACGAAAACACGCGTCCCTATGAGTTCCGCATCATGGGCAATCATGATACCTGGTTCGATACCGATTGGAGCACCACGCCCGCCAAGCACAAGCTTTACCAGAGCGTGTTCAAAGAGAACCCGAACCGCCATCTTTCCATCAACGGCTTCCACTTTATCTGCGCAAGCCCTGACAACACTGGAAACGCGGACGGCTATTCCCAGACAATGCGCGATTGGATGAAGGAGCGCCTTGCGGTTGCGAAGGAGCAGACAAAGACGGGCAACCCGATCTTCTTGATCACGCACCATAACATTCCGGATACTGTCTACGGCGGCAGCGACTGGGGCGCGGAGCAGGTGCGCCAGGCGGCCACCGATTTTGAGCAGGTTGTCTCGATTTCCGGCCACAGCCATTTCTCCATATTGGATGAACGCTCGATCGACCAGAACCAGCTCACTGCCTTCACCACGCAGTCGCTCGCCTATGTGGATATGGAACGCAATATGTTCAACGCCTTTAAAGGCCTCTATGACGACGAAGGGACGCTCAAATATAACCCCTCCTCCAGCTACGCCAGCGCGCCCGCGCGAGATGATGAAAAGCCGATGTGCCTGATCATGAATATCACGGATCAAAGCACGGTAGTCGAGCGATGGAATATTATCGACCAGGTTGAGGAGAAGGCTGACAGCCGCTGGAAGCTCACCTACCCGATGGAGCGCGGCAATTTCCAATACCGCTATGATGCGCGCGCAGCGAAAAGCGTTGCGCCGGAATTTCCTAAGAACGCTTCTATAACCTATAATTCGTCCATCCCTTCAACGCGCGAAGTGGCTGGAAAAACGCCTACTCTGCCGGGCGTCAGCTTCCCCGCGGCAACAAATCCGGATTTGGTCAACCTCTATCTCTATGAGCTGACCAATGCGCAGACGGGCAAGACATATGTTTATAAGACCTATTCCGATTATTATCTGGGCCTCGGCTCCATGGCAAAGCAGGTGGATTGGGCGATCGATCCGACGCTGCCCAGCGGCAGATATACGGTAAGGGTTTATGCCTATGAATCCTTTGGTAAGCGCAGCGAGCCACTAACGGCGGAGATTGATTACACGCAGCCGCAGCTCGAAATTCAGAAATAACATAGAAAACGGCCGGGCGGCGGCCTTCGCCCGGCCTATCTGAAGGAGAAAGCAGATGAAAAAAATTTGGAAAATTGTCATTGCGGCGGCCGTTGTGCTGGTTGTGGCGGCGGCTGTGACTACGGCGGTGTGCCTTCATTTCTTTTTAGCGCCCAAAATTGCCGAAACAAAAGATCTGGGCAGCGTCCATGACGGAAAAAACCTGCGCGTGGGTATCCTTGGCGATACGCAGCTGCCCGGCAGCGAAGAGGAGGAACAGGCCAACAAAGGCGTCTACAAGGCGAACCTGAAGGCGGCGCTCGAACTGATGAAGGAGCAGAAGGTCGATTTACTCATCCACGTTGGCGATTTCTGCGAGGTGGCGAGCGATTTCGGCTATCAAACCTATTTATCCGTATTCAATGAAGTATATTCGGACGCGGCCAGCCGCCCGGTGACCCAGTATATCATGGGCAACCATGATTTTTGGACGGAGGGCAGCCACGGTTACCCGGGCTATAAGCAAAACCTGTTTGAAAAGAATTTAGAGCAGTCGCCCTGGACGCACCTAATCCTCAACGGTTTTCATTTTATCGCCGCTAGCCCGGATTCAGGCGACTCTAGCCGTGCCTACACGGGCCGCGCGCTTAACTGGCTGGATGAGCAAATTGCGCTAGCAGAGAAGGACGCGGAAAAGGACGGCAAGCCTATTTTCGTCATCACGCACCAGAACCCCAGCGCCACGGTTTACGGCAGTGGGGAGTGGGGCGACCAGAGCTTGAAGAGCCTGCTCGACAAATATCCGCAGGCGGTGTCGATCTCCGGCCATAGCCATTTCTCAATTCTCGACGAGCGTTCTATTTATCAGGACAAGTTCACGGCCTTTACAACCCAGTCCATCGCCTATCTGGAGATGGAGCGCGATAAATTCGACGCCTTCCGCGCTTATGACGCGGAAACGAACGCTTACAGCACGCTGAAGGGCTATATCAGCTGCCCACCGGACGATACGCATGTGCCGATGTGCCTAATTATGAATGTCGGGCAGGAAAAAACAGAGATCGAGCGATGGAATGTGCTCGAAAAATGCGAGGAAAAGGCGGACAGCCGCTGGACACTTGCCTATCCGCTTGACCTGGCGCATTTTACCTATCGCATGAACGACAGGCAGATCGGGAGGGCTGCGCCGGTGTTCCCACAGGGCGCGGCAATTGCCTATGAATCCGCGATTTCGAATTGGAACCCGGATGGAGCGGTCAAATCGCTCCCCGGTATCTCATTCCCCGCTGCGCGGCATGCGGATCTGGTGCACAGCTATTTCCTGCGCCTGACGAATACGCAGACGGGCGCGCAATATGAATATACGGTCTATTCCGATTTTTATAAAGGCGAAAAAAGCATGGCGGATACGGTGAAGATTGCAATTGATCCGTCCGTGCCGGGAGGCAGCTATCGCGTGGAGGTATATGCGGCGGAATCCTTTGGGCAGATGAGCAAGCCCCTGGCCGGGGAGATCGACTACCGGCAGCCCGCGCCGCAGCAGCAGGTGCAATAAGGTTTGAGCCTATATATAATGAAAAGGCGGTGCAGGGGAAATCCCCCTGCACCGCCCCTTTTGTAAGGGGCCGCTGATGCGTTGTTTACAGGCAGCGCCCCGGTGATCACCGTAGAAGCCTGCGGTCGGGCGGCTTCAACCGTTTTAGGCGGGGAGCATGGAGGAAATGATTTTGACGAATTCCTCCTCTGTCAGGTTATCCGCTACGACCTCATAATCCAACCCCGCAAACTGAAACTGAGCGATCAACAAGTCGTAATAGCCAGCGGGCGTGTTGGGGCCGTCCTCAACGACTGTGTACGGACCGTAGTCCATTTTACGTTTGCCGAACAGCACCGCATGGCCGTTGAGATCGGTTTTTTGCATATCGTCCGGCCAGACATAGATGCAGTCGCTCCATAATTGCATTTTGGAGACCGATATGACCAACTTCCGTTCGAGCGGATTATAATCTGGGTTTCCAGGTGTTTCCTGATAATAAAAGCCGATAGAATCGTACAAAATGGTGCCGTCGTTTTTGTATATCATTGTAAAGGACATATCCTTTACATCAATGGCGTGCAAATCAGACGGAAGAAATGTGGGGCGAACGTCCCGGCCTAAATATTCCACCACCTGCGCAAAGGTCAGCTGCTTTTCAAAGGTCTCTTTCGGGTCGTAGTAGCGTCTGCTTGCGGAAATTGCTGCGCCGAGCTCATTAAAATGCGCTTTGGGCGCAGCGGCAGGCGTTGGGGGCTGCGTCTCCGGCGCCGCCGCAGCGAGCGTAGGGGGTTGCGTTTCGGCCGCGGCGGGGTGATTTGGGAGCGGGCTCCGCTGGGAGAACAGCACGGCCGCTGTGAGCAGCAGCGCGATGCATGCGGCGGCTGGTAAATAGGTGCGAAGGCTTTTTCGGCGCGCCTTTGGCGCGCACTCGCGCAGGATGTTCTGCCGGACCTGCTCTGGGTCGGGCAGGCAGGGCGCGATTGCCTGCCGAAGCAAATCTCGTTCTTGCATGAGAGTCATCCTTCCTTTCTTTGTATGCCGGGGATTGTACGGCTGTAGCGTTTTTTAAGGCTGATATTTCGCACGCAGCTCGGAGAGCGTGCGATACAGGCGGTTTTTCACGTTGGATTCGGTCATCTGCAATTCCGCCGCGATCTGCGGGATTGTTTGCTCCATATTATAGAAAAGATAAAATATTTTTTGGGTAACGGCAGGTTTGCCGCGCAGATGGAGGCGTATTTCAGCGAGAAGCGCGTCGGTGACCAAGCGGTCGTCAATGGAGGGTTCCTGCGTTTGCAGGGCCGCCTCGAACGGCTCGCCCTCCCGGTTTTCCCGTTCTATGGGAAGCCCGTTTTTCAACTTTTGCAGCAGGGTATAGTGCCGGTAGACCTTTTGTTTTGCAATTTGCATGGCAAAGGCCTCCGAGTTTTGGACATATTCGCCTCCCCTTTTTTTCAGAATGAAAAAAAGCTCTGTGTAGGTTTCCTGAAAGATATCCTGAATATCAGAAGGGTTTCCGCATTTTGAGGTGATATAGATGAGAACCTTTTGACTCGTTTCATCGTACATTTGATTGAAAAGGGGTTCGATTGCCTGGCCGGCCATTCCAATGCCTCCCTTTCCTTTGATGGCGGCGTGCTGAAACCTGTATGGCGGTTTGACGCCGTTCACTGTAGAAGCGTCTGAATCAGTCGAAAAAGTTTCAGAAGAATGAAACATTTTTTAAGAAAAGAGCTTTAGCTTGCATCGGCCTAGCCCGATGCATTATAATGGATAAGGTCATATCCTGTTTTATTTCATTTCTCATTATGGGAAGGACGACGAACATGTATCGCTGCAATATTGTGCCACGCCCCAACCAGATTCAGCCCAGGGAGGGCTTTTTTACGATCCCGCGTGAAGGGCGGATCGAGGATTTTGTCACGCGTATGATCGATACGCGGTTATCCGGCGCGGAGAGCTACCGGTTGCATGTCCGCCCGGAGGGGATTACAATCAGCGCCGGCACGCCGCGCGGGCTGTTTTACGCGATGCAGTCGGTCAGGCAACTCATAGCCACTAGCGTAGGGCGGATTCCATGCATGTGCATCTGTGACGAGCCGGCCTACCCTTATCGTGCCTTTATGATTGACTGCGCCCGCCATTTTTTCACCGTCGCGGATCTGAAAAAAATGATTGATGCCGCCGCGCTGTTTAAGATGAATGTGTTCCACTGGCATCTCACAGATGATCAGGGCTGGCGCGCTGAGGTAAAAAAACACCCGGAGCTGACCGAAATAGGCTCGATGCGGCGTTCCTCCGATTTTGGCGGAATCCATGTGGCCGGCCCTTATGGTGGGGCCTATACACAGGAGCAGATGAAGGAAATTGTTGCCTATTGCGCCGAGAGATATATTGAGGTGGTGCCGGAGTTTGACATGCCGGGCCATACCTCGGCCTTGCTGGCGGCGCATCCGGCTCTCTCCTGCACGGGCGGGCCGTTTCAGGTGCAAACAAAGCAAGGGATTTTTAAAGATATTCTATGTGCAGGCAAGGAGGAGACGTTTCGTCTCATTTTTGACGTCCTGGAGGAAATGCTTGCTGTATTCCCCTCCCGCTATATCCATATCGGTGGCGATGAAGCGCCGAAGGCGCGGTGGAAGGCCTGCCCGGATTGTCAGGCCCGAATGCGGGAAGAGGGGCTTTCAAGCCTTCAAGCGTTGCAGGGCTATTTTATGAACCGCATCATATCCTGGTTGGGCGACCGGGGGAGGGCGGCTGTTGTCTGGAACGAATCCCTGCGTGGCGGCAACCTTGCCCCCTCTGCCGTGGTGCAGATGTGGATGGATAAAAACGGGGAATGCGCGCGCTGGGCAAATGGTGGCGGCAAACTCATCGTATCCGATTTTTATCATTACTATTGTGACTACCCCTATGCGATGACCCCGTTGCGGAAAACGTACCATTACCGCCCGGCGCTCAAGGAAGTCAGGCCAATTTATCAAAAAAACATTCTGGGTGTGGAAGCACCGGTTTGGGCAGAATATATCGAAACCTTTGCGCACATGAGCGAAATGTGTTATCCTCGTTTTGCCGCCGTCGCAGAGGCGGGCTGGACGCGGGAAGAACGGCGCAATGCGGAGAGCTTTGAGCGGCGGTTTCAAATGGTGACGCCAATGCTTGCAGCATTGGGCGTCCATCCTGCTGCGCCGCAATTATGGAATCCGCGCCCGTATATGAGGTTGAAAGGAACAGCGCAATTTTTTCTGCCAAAGCTACCTTCTAATTTCCGTGATTAAGCATGTAGGGCATAAAAACAAAGGTTGAATTGTTCCAGGCGGGCCTTTTTCGAGTGCCCGCCTATTGTTTTTTGAAACGTCAGGCGCTCTCCGCTCGATGAGAGAGAAAAAATTGGATAAGTGGGGAATAGAAAACGGGAAATTCTTTTCATTATAAATAGAAAAGGTGCGTTGCTTTCCTATGGTTTTTAGGGATTATCCTATTTTGCACATATTTTTATCGAATAAAATGGTTTTATTCTACATAAACAGGCTTTTTTCAAGGCCTGAAAATATTGCGTACGCTGGGCGAATCGGCTAGAATAAGAATTAGGAACCTTGTGTTTTTTCACAACGTGCAGAAAAGGAGCGACTTGTATGGCTGAATTGAGATGGCATCCCTTGACCAAGGATTGGGTGATGATTGCGAGCAACCGGCAGAACCGGCCCAATATGCCGAAGGATTATTGCCCGTTTTGCCCGAGCTTTGGCAATGTGCCCGATTATGAAGTGCTGAAATATGATAACGATTTTCCCGCGCTTTCCCAGAATCCGCCGGAGCCGGATGATGTGGCGGATGACTTTTTTCGAGTGCGCCCTTCCTATGGCAAATGCGAAGTGATTTTATATTCTCCCGGCCATACGGTCACGCTCCCTGAATTGTCGGACGAGCATATGCAAAAGCTGGTTGCCCTTTGGTGCGAGCGGTATGAAGCGATGCGTGCGGATGAAAAGATTAAATATGTATTTCCATTTGAAAACCGCGGTGCGCTCGTGGGTGTTTCCATGCCGCATCCACACGGCCAGATTTATGGCTATTCCTATGTTCCCAAAAAGCTGGAGCTGGAGGCACAGTCTGCCCATGAGCATTATGAGCAAACAGGCAAATGCATTTTTTGCGATATGCTGGAGCATGAACTGGCTGCGGAGAAACGGATTATTTTCCGTAACGAGTATTTCACAGTATTCCTGCCCTTTTTCTGCGAATACCCGTATGGCGTATATATCTTCCCAAACCGTCACGTTCCTTATATGACGGATCTCAATGAAGAGGAGCGTTTCGCCCTCGGCGTTACCATCCGCGATACTGTGGCGATGTTTGACAATCTTTTTGATTATCAGTTCCCTTACATGATGTGCATGCATAACGCTCCCGTAAACACAGGGGACTATAGCAAGGATTATCACTTCCATATTGAATTTTTCCCGCCGATGCGCTCTGCGGATAAGCAAAAATTCAACGCATCCAGTGAAACAGGTGCATGGGCGCATTGCAACCCGCGCGCGCCGGAGGAATCCTCGGAGGAGATGCGCCAGGCATATCAAAAAATGCTGCGCAAACGGGCCGAAAAATAATTTTCAGGTTTCTCTACGGGGCAGAGTCTGTATCACAAAGTGAAAATTTTTAAAAATTTAACATGGATTGATTTGGAACCGCTGCGTTTTCTGCCAGCGGTTCCTTTTTTATGTGTTTATTTTATGTAATGCAATACTACTTTACACGTAATTTTTTAGATAAATCAGGCTTTTTTATGCGAATACAGCTCTATAGCAATCACGAATTAAGATTTAGAGATGTTATGCAAATTATATATCATAACTTTATATTACTAATTTCAAGGATAATTATTCCGTTTCATACACATAATTCCTCGACATAAACCCATTATATGTGGTTTTGTATATAAAAAACATTAAATTCTAATATTTTTGGGAAATTAAATGTTGACATAGCTCAAATAAAGGTTTATATTGGAAATCGACAAGGGGAAAGTTGTCATTTGAAATCGAACCTTTTGTGGGAGATACCATGTTAATAATGTGGTCTTATTTCACATACTACCGTGGTGAGAGAAAAATGGAACGAATGGACGCGTGCTCCGGCCCCTATGAGCGCATGTGTTGGCCACATGTCTTTTTTCTCGGTTATTTTTCTTTAGAATGGCTGAGCCGGGCGCGTGAATATGGAAGAGGGAGGTGAGTCCAATGGCTTATGGTGAGCGCTGATGCCGCTTGATTCATGAGCTTATGATTCTGAATGGACTAAGATGGCAAATACGCGCTATCAATTTGGACATGCCCGCATGCTTTGCGGGAGGCGCGTTTATACGCGCGCGAATCACCCATTGGCGATTGGTTCGCTCAAATGAAGGCAAAAAGCAGAAACAAATGGGCCGTAGCAGGAGGCGGAAGCCGCTTTTTCGGAAGTGGATTTCGTTTATTTCTGCGTGTGGTTTCGTGTGAATCGGCAGTTGTGCGAAAAAAACTGCCATTTCCGGATGCTTTCAAAGTGGCCGTTGCAGCCGCGGAAACCGGATTGCCCTTCTACCGTGGGCGTTCGGGTTGCCTTCATCCGAAAACATTCTGCTTCGTCCAGATCCCGCCAAATTTTCAACGCTTTGCCCGCCAAGATAGGCTGGGATTGAGCGAGCCGTATCTGGAAATTTGCTCTTTGATCGAAGAGAAAAGGCTAAAAATGCTGCTTGAAGCCGGAATATTGGCCTGGAGTGATGATTTGGAAACGGCATATGGCGTTGTGAACTGGCTTTTCACAAAAGTTGAAACGAAAAAACGATGTCAGAATGAATTCGTTTTGACTGCGAAAAGACTGAGTTTTGGCCCCATAATGCAGGAGAAAAGTGCGACTTAAAAAAACTTCAATTACAGGCTGAAATGCAGTCAAAATAAAGTCGTAATGACTGCATAATGACTGAGTTTTAGCCTCGCAGCAGACGAAAAACAGCCCATAAGTTCTGGAATGGATGCAGTCATAATGGGGCTGTTATGACTGCCTTTTGGCCCCGTTTGCAACAAGTTGAACAGCATTCAATGAAGTCACTTTGACTTCATAATAACTGCTTTTTGGCCCCATTTGCAAAAAGGTTGAACGGCATTCAATGAAGTCAGAATGAAGCCATTTTGCCTGCAAAAAGACTGAATTTTGGCCCCATAGTGCAGTCAAAAAATGCAACTGAAAAAAGTCCAGAAAAATTTGTAAAAAGCAGGGGATTATCAGGAAAAGAAAGGGAATAGTGGGATAGATCAGGCTTTGATCGACTGAATTCAGTTGGTTTGATTTGCCCACACGGGTGCGTGCCCCGGCCTTGCGATGCCTAGCGACACCCTGCGCCTCCAGGCGATGAATTTGAAAAACGCCTGGTTCAACCGTGTGAAACATAAAAAAGAAGAAGGGGAGAGTGTGCCATTGCCGGCTCGTCAACGTGCAATCGTTGCGCCCGCGTGTGGCGCAGAGCAGTGAAAGCTGCATCCCCAACGGAGGTTCCTGCGGAAAGCAGGCCCTGCGAGGGCCCGATCCAAGGGAATGGGAGCGGTAGAGGCGTGTCTGCGGTGAAAAACGCCGCGTTGCATCTGCCGTGCCAACAGCACGCGCGTGCATTTCAAATGTAGAAAGGAGAATTCTAGTGAAAAAGCATAGAACGGCTCGTCTCCTTAGTGTCATTCTCGCTGTGGTGATGATCTTTGGATCCATCTCTGTTGGCGTTACGGCGGCATATGCGCCGTATCTGGATGACGCCCTAACAGACAATTACAACACGATCGATCAGGTCACCCTGACCGAAGCGCAGCAGGCTTCTCTGCTGCTCGACAAAGTGGATCGCGCCTTGGCGGATGCAAACATCGTCATTGATGTTTCCGTCGTCGGCACGCTGAATCTCACATCCATCGATAACGCGCTGAGCTCGATTTACAGCGTGACTGGCAACATCCTTTTTAGCTCCGCCACAGTCGGCGATCTTGCGGTTTTAAAAACGCATCGCGCTGACATTGCCTCTGTGCGCCGCTCAACAGCAGGTGCAACTGATGTGGATGTGCTCAACTCCATCGTGACCTATCTCGGCCACTGTGCGGGCACGCTCTCCAAGCTGGTGGATGGCTCCTTTAACTGGGCCATCGTGAAGAGCTACCTGCCCTCCAACATCCGCATTATCATCGACGACATTCCGAATTTCATCAAGGAAACGCTTTGGAATCTCGTCCACCCGACCACGAGCGATCCGATGCCCGCGGGCGAAACCCTCGACCAAATCGTCCAGTATATTCTGGATAACCAGGTTGGCGGCAAAAACGCAGCGGCAGTCGGCTTCGATGGCATCCTGCCCGGCTTCGATCTTGATCTAGCCACGGCCAACGGCTACCGTGCCATTGAAGAGGTTGCTTTCCGCGCGTTGAATCAGTTCCTGGTTCCGCTGATGAATAGCGGCCTGAAAGGCGTCATTCAAAATGCCATCACCGCCAATTCTCAGAAGGGCGGCAATCTGGCAGCCCTCGTCAATCCGGATTATATCGTAACGGCTTATCCGGATAAATCTGCTGAGAATCCGGGCGGGTTCGACACCGCGAAGGGCTTCACAGAGCAGCTCAATGCGATCCTGGGCCACTATGTCAACGAAATGCTTCAGCCCGGCCAGACGCTTTTCACCTGGCGGATGACGGCAAACGCTGGCGAAACGCAGGCTCAGCTTGTGGAAGATAATATCAGCAGCCTGATCAAAGTGATCATTCCGCTCGGCGGCGATACGATCGACACCAGCGGTATGAACACCATGGCGCTCGCCACTTACATTGCGCGTTCCGCCGTGCAGGAATTCGTCAAGCATGTGACGATTCCGGCGGACGCCTCTCTGCGCGAGATCGCGGTGATCGGCATGAAGGAATTCATCGCCACAATCGTCCCCGAAAAGTATGACAGCATCGTGGTTGCGGATACCAACGAGGCAATCCTCGATTGCGCAAAGGTGATCGGCACCTATTATTTCAACAATCTCTTTGATTTCGACTATCATCCCACAGCTGCGAATGATACGTTCGATAACTTCCTTGCGGCTCTTCTGAGCTGGGGCATGCAGTATGCGGATGGCATTCTTGCCATCTCCAAGGATGGCATCACGGCGGCCAATGTCTGGGAGAAACTCGACACCGCTGTTTTCGCCATTGCTGACAGGCGCTGGTTCAATTATGAAGAGATGTTCCGCGATGCCGATGGCGCGGGCGTTGAGGCGGATCTGACGGCGAAAACGCTCGTCAATTACGTCATGGATACGCTGCTTGATGTTAATTTCGGCAAGCTGTTTACCTTCTTTGACCATAGCGCAAACAGCTCCCTGAATAGCACAACGGCGAAATCCGTTATCGTCGGCCTTGTCACTCGCATCGTCAACGGCCTTGCGCCTGGAACGATCCCGAGCACCATCGTGAACTTTGAGGATGCGCTGAACACAGCAACGCTCAAGGCGGCTTTCCAAAACCTGCTTGAGCAGCTCTCCTCGAAGAAAGAAACCTTGATGCCCACCGTGCTCAATCTGCTGGTTTCCATCACAGGCTTTGGCAATGAGCAGTCCCTCGGTAAAGCTGGGCTGAGCCTTGCCTCCCGCGTTTACTGTGATGGCGGCAACGTTCCCTCTGGGCAGACCATGCGCATCTCCAACCTCTCCAACGGCCTCAACCGCGGTTGGCGCGATGCCGCCGGTGTGCTCCATCAGGACGCCATGTATAAGCTGAAGCTCGTCTCCCTGACGAACACGGCCGGCCTGACCACAGGCGCTGTGGCCGACACCGTCATCGATGCGAATGACTCCATCGATGTTGCGATCTCCGGCTCCGTGGCGAATAACACGGAAGTCCGTTTTGACCTTGCCTATCACATCCTCGATGAAACAGGCGCGGTTCTCACGGATACGCCGCAGGTGGTTTCCACCTATTCCTACTTCTATAAAACGGCTGGCAACTATGAAGCCACCAATACGGCGGGCGAGCAGGATGCCAACCATGCAAACTGTGTCCTCATCGAGGGCTATCCGACCTATCTTTACACAACGGATGTCAATCAGGTCGGCATGTTCAACGTGATGGCGCGCCACTATTATCACCTGACCCAGGGCCAGAATGGCTCGCAGCGCATTCTCAATGCGGTTGTCAACGGCACTCTGCCGGCAGGCGTGAGCGCGAATGCGCCGGAGGCGGGCAGCGAATATGATTATATCCTCCTGCTGGACGGCGTTGGCATGGGCCAGAGCTCTTATGGCCGAGTATCCCCCTACGCGGTCAACCGTAATGTGAACGACCCGCAGCCCTATGGCATCTATGACGTCACCTTCCAGTTCGATATCCGCAACGAAGGCGGCAGTGTGAAACGCACGGGCGCGATCGATCACAAGATCGTCATCTATAACGATTTCGGCCTGCCCGGGCTGCTGAGCACCGTGATGGGCGCAAGCCGCCAGCGCGCCGATTATCAGGCGAGCGCGGATGCGGAGTGGAATGCATACCTTGCAGCGCTCGAAGCGGGCTATGCGCTCACGCAGGGCAACCCCGATCACAGCAAGATGTTTGCAGACCCCGCCAATCCGGATGGCTCCGCCAACGCCTATAAGGCGGCTGTGGACGCCATTAACGCGGCGGTAACGGCTCTGGATGCAAAGGTGAAGCCCACCAATGCCGCGGCCGTTGCAGACCTCAAGGCCACCTTGCAGGCGCAGGAAGGCACAGAGTATTTTGACTTTGTCAATTATGAACTCTTCACCTTCCGCCGCTGGCAGTCTTGGTTCAACAGCGCTTGGAGCATCGTCAATTCGCAGAACGTTGCGGAGGGTGAGACGGCGCCCGCAGTGCGCGATCTTGATATCAAGTATGCCAAGCATATGGTGGAGCTGCTCTACCCCCGCATGATCACCAAGGCGGCCGATAAGACCGCGCTCAATGCGGCGCTCACCACCTATGGCAATGAAACGCAGGCTGGCAAGGCGCCGGATACCTGGGCGGATTATGCTGCTGCAAAGGCCTTTGCCCTTGAGGTGCAGGCGGATAGCGCAGCCATTCAGGCCAAGGTCAACACGGCGCGCGTAGAGCTCATGAAGGCCCATCGGAACCTGAAGGATGAAGTCCTGACAGTGGATACTGGCAGCACAGCTGTCATTGATTCTCGTCAGATGTTTATTTATGGTTTGGAAGAGTTTTTACCGGATTTGTCCGGATATGTTAGTCCCGTTGGCAATTACACAATTGAGATCGACATGCACGATCAGTTCTCTCTTGGAACCGGAGCATATGTTTATGTGAAACAAGAGGCAGTTCAAAAGGCACTCTATACTGTAGTGCTCTTCGGAGATCTGAATGGCGACGGTGAGATCACAGACGCTGATCAGACGATCATGAATAGTCTTGTCAGTGGCGGTGATACGGCTGGCTTCTTCGCAGGCGGCCCATTCTTTACCGCGGCGGACCTCAACAGCGACGGCCAGATTGACGCAACGGATAAGGCGATCATGGATGCCCACATCGCGGGAACCTATGTGATCGACCAGACGGGAAATAACGAATTACCAACGGCATAACCTGCCTCAAACCTCTGCCCGTCCGGATAATCCGGGCGAGCAGAGGTTGAACAACCTTGTCGCACCATAGGGGAAAGTGGATTTCATGGTGTGCTATTTGATAATAAAAACAGATTTTTCAGTTATATAGCACATAAATTGGAAAAAACACTTGACAATTCCAAAATATATATGGTAGAATCGGGTCGAAATTTAAGGATATAATACCATTCGTTAAATTATTTTACATCAAATATGTTCGGCTGGATTTTTTCTGAATTCAACATCAGAAAGCGACATTTTTTATTTTCCTCCAATGATATCGTAAGATATGGAGGGAAAGTTAATTCCCTAAATTCTAGTATCATATTGGAGGTAGGTGTCCGGATGGTAAGGAAAAAACATGTTGTTGGGCGAAGAGTGCTATCCATATTGCTTTGTATGCTAATAGTATTGTGTACAGTGCCAATGATCGCTATAGCCGCAGCTGATGGGGCGGGTGTTAAGGTGATCGAGAGAAGCAACCCACTTTTGTATGTAGTCAGAAATGTTGCAGAAAGATATCAACCGGAGGCTGTGAAAACACAAACGCCTTTATCATCTTATCCGTTGGTAACCACGGGCGCAGTTTTGCGTATGGCGAAAGAAAGTGGTGCTTGGGACGTAGCATACCAGTATAATGTTCTTAAAGCGGAATGGATGAATGCGGATAAATCGTTTGAAGAACCTGGCACGTACACAGAGCCAATTCGAATTGCTCATACGACGGATGAAACTATTTGGGCTATTGTAGAGTATACGTTCACAGTGGAGGAGGCCAGTTCGGTTGCCCCTGCTGAAATTACAAAAATGCCGGAGATCGCTCCTACAGTCTTTAAGGAAAACCTGACGGTCTCCGAGTTAGCGCTTAGCGGCGGTGAAGCAAATGTGCCCGGCACCTTCAGCTTCACAAACCCGGAGCAGAAGCTCAGCGCTGGAGAATATCAGATTTCTGTTACGTTTACCCCAGATGATGCCGCCGCAGCTCTTCCGGTTACTGTGAAAGTACCTGTGGAGGTTGCAAAGGGAACGATATCGGTTCTTTCCGTTCCCGTCATCACCATCGAATATGGCACAAAGTTAAAAGATGTCTCTCTTGGAAATTTCAGCGAACTGGAGACGATTCCGTCGAGCGGCGTTAGCTGGAGTTGGACGGGCGTCGGCGGTGCCGTTGGTTCCCTATCCGACCCGCGGGCTGACCAGGTTCTGGCAGTCGGCACGTATGACGATATCCTGGTTCGCGCTTATACCATCTATAACAATAACTATGCCGAAACTTTCATCCCGGTGAAGGTGGTTGTCAACCCAGTGTCCAAGGAGTTCCCAATGCTTTGCGAGATGGATGAGGCCGCGCGCCGGATCATCGTCACCGGCAGAGGGAATTCCGATGCGAAGGGCGCCGTCACCTATACGCTGCACAGCGATGCGTTGGCAGAGGATCTCGTCATCGAGGGCAAGGGCGTTCAAGATGTGGCAACCTTCCAGCTGGATGATAACGCAAAGAGCGGCGCGTATACCGTAACCGCAACGTATACGGCGGGGGAAAAGGATCCCTGCAACTATGCTTCCGCAGCGAAGCAGTTGGATATCAGCTTCTTCCACAATGTTGCGGTCACCGGCGGCAGCGGCTCCGGTGATTATCAGGCGGGCAGCACCGTCTATGTTATGATTGATGCGGAGTCCATCAAAAAGAATTACGAATTCAAGAGCTGGAAGATCACCAACGCAAACGGAGATACCATCGATGTGGGCGTGGAAGATCTTACACAGAGGGATATTTCCTTTGTGATGCCTGATGAAGCGGTCAAGGTGGAAGCGCAGGCTTCGTTCTCCATCCAGCTGTTCTTTGAGAACTTGGGCAATTCCATCCTGAGCTTCATCATGAAGATTGTGGAGTGGTTCCAAGGCATCTTCAATGGCTTGGGCGCGCTCTCCTGATTCCATCTTCTTTCTTTTCTTTAGTTTGTAACCTCGCCTGGCAGCCACCTTATTTCTTCACCAATGCCGGGCAACCGGCTTGGCTTTGGTTTGCCTGGGGACTCCCCATCTCCCCAAGCATCCAGGCGAGGTTATGATACCAGATAGGCGTTTTCCGCAAAGCCTTGTGCATGCGGGCTGCGCCTCCAGGGGGTGAACGGCGGTTGGGCAGGCTGCCGGGGGCCTCCATCTTCCGAGCACGGTGTGCGGGCTTTTCAGAGTCTTACATAAGAAATCTGATGTTTTTTCATGAGCCACCTGGAAGGGCCTGGGTTCCGAAGGCGGGGGGAAAAGTTGCGCTCTCATTCTGCCCTGTGTTGCCATTGCCTCGGGTATGGCAAAGCCGATAAGCTCTCATGCGGTTCCCGCACCGGCCGGGCGCCCTGAATGCCTGTGTTTGCATTCTCTGTTTTCCAAAAAAACTGCACGTCCTCAACCATTGAATGAATCGGCGCATGACATGTTTGCGGAAAATGGAAATCGACAGATTACACGGCGGATTAGGCGTGCTTGAATGGCGCGGTCGCAGCAAAAAGAGTTTTCGGAAATGGGCGCTCCATGTTTCTGCTTTGTCGACAGGCGGGAATGTGAGCCGGGTTTGCATAGGAAGCTTCCGCCCGGTAGTAGCCCAGTGGGAGTGAGGCGGCGGCTTGTCCGGATGCCTGCCTCCCATTCCTGACACACGTCCTTGGAACGGCGTGATGGACGGGTTTCTATGAATTACGGGATTCCCCGCGTGCACGACGGTGCACGCGGGGAATTTTCTTTTGCGTTGTAGGAATGTTCTTTGGGTTGTGGAAATTTTCTTTTGCGTTGCGTAGGGGCGAACTGTGTTCGCCCGTTTTCTTGATGTATCCCATCCCTCGGCTGACGCAAACCCCGCCGTAGGGGCGAACTGTGTTCGCCCGTTTCGATTCATCCCTTGCCCTGTGGTTCGTGCGAATCCTACGCCATAAAAAAGGCGTTTGCGCAGCCCCTTCCCTTTCAACCAATCCCCCAAATTATCCTTATCGCTCCAGATCGTAAAAATACCGCTCGAGGATCGCCAGCCCCGCGCCCTTGTAGCATGCTGTGCGGAACTCCTCCTTGTTTGGCAGAAGCTCCGGCATAAAATCCCCGCGCTGCGGCAGAAGCAGCGTTTCAAATGCCTCCCGCAGTTTATCGATAAACTGCGGATCAAGCTTGCTATAAGGGGTTTCCACAATGATCGTTTTCGGATCGAGCAGCCAGGTCACATTGGCAAACAGAAGCGCAAGCTCTGGAATTGCCTGCTCCAGATAGGCGGACAGGCGGGGGTCTTCCCGATGGTTTGCCACAACCTCCTGAAAAGAGGGCACGGAGCCATCCGGCTTCGTAAACAGCCTGCACAGGCCGCCAATGCCCACGGCTTCTTCAATCATTTTGCCGCTTTTCGTATACATTCGGCCAATCTCACCCGCGCAGGAATAGGCGCTGTTAAGAACTTGGCCATGATAAAAAATTGCGCCGCTCACACCTTCACTAATGAGAGCGTAAAAAATATGGTCATCCTGCAATGTAAGGCTGCCGTTCAATTGCGCAGCGCATCTCACATCTTCATCGATGTAAAGAATCTGATCGGAAAAGAAAGGGCACAGCGTTGCTTTTAGCTTAGCGGAAGAAAGCTCTGGGATGCGCGAATGAAGCACCCTATCGCCCTGTTGATAGTAGGGGCCGGGCACGCATACGCCTACGCCGACCGTGTTGCCCATCTCATCCTCCAACTGCTCGCGCAAAAATGAGGAGACCGCATTGCGGAGGTTTTCCTCATAGCTTTGATTGTGGTCGTATTGGTGCTGATAAAGATCTGGTTTGAGCTTTAAATCCATTTGCAAAAGGCCGAGTCGGAAATCACGCTGCTCTAGATCGATCAATACTATTTTTTTGCGATCCGGAACGATGGAGACCACATTGCCCTTGCGGCCCACCTTGGTAGTATCCTTTTTTTCCTCAGAGGCAATGTCGCACCGAACGAGCTGATCCACAATTTTCCCCACCGTCATCAGGCTGATCCCTGTTTTGGAGGCTAGCGTTTGCCGTGAAATAGAGCCCTGGCGGTAAATTTCTTGGAAAACTTTCATCATATTTTGAAGCTTAATATTTTTTTGGGTAATGAGCTGCATCACTGGTTTCCTCGTTTCTATTCTGTTTTCAGTCTGCCGGAAAGGCAGGGGTACAACTGCGCGAAAGCAGTTTCAAGCGGATATCAGAATTCATTTATTGTATGCTGTTTTGGGGGGGGATCAAGGCGAAATTAGATTTTTTCAGCTATTGGAGAGCGAAAACCGAAGAAATCGGCGTTTTTATGTGATTTTTTCTGATTTTTGCGCTCGGAGTCGTTTTTTCATGGAATTTGAATGAATAACATGGTGACAAGCCCTCACCGCATATGCATGATTAAACAGGTGCGCTTTTCGCGCCGAATTTTCTGCAAGGATGGGATGCCATGAAGGTTATGATTTTTACGCGTAGGCGGTTGGCTGTGCTGACAAGCTGCCTCGCGGCAGGGCTGCTGGTGGCTGTGCTGGCAGCGCAGGGCCTGAGTGTGGTCACTGCCGCAAGCAGGAAGCTGCTGCCTGTTTACAGCGTGGAAACAGCGGAGAAAAAGGCTTGCCTCACCTTTGACGCCGCGTGGGGCAATGAGGATACGCAGGAGCTGATTGCGGTGCTGGGCAAATATCAGGCAAAGGCAACCTTTTTCGTGGTGGGCGAGTGGGTGGATAAATTCCCGGAAAGCGTGAAGGCTCTGCATGATGCGGGCCACAGCATCCAAAACCATTCCAACACACACAAGCACTATCCAAAGCTCAGCCGTGATGAAATCATCAAGGATTTGAATGCCTGCAACGATAAAATAGAGAAAGTCACCGGCGTGCGGCCCACGTTGGCCCGCCCCCCGTATGGGGATTATGACAATGCTGTGATTGAGGCAGTTAATGCGGCGAAGATGACGTCAGTGCAGTGGGATGTAGATTCGCTCGACTGGAAGGACCTAACAGCCAGTGAAATGTATCAAAAAGTGGTGCCCAAGGTGCGCAACGGCTCCATTATTTTGTTCCACAATGCGGCAAAACATACGCCGGAAGCACTGCCCGCCATCATAGAAGCGCTGCAAAAGGATGGGTATCAGCTCGTCACGCTGGATGAGCTGCTCTGTAAGGGCGAGTATACGCTCGACCACGCGGGGCGGCAATTCCCCAAGCAGGGCGCGGCGGCGGAAACCCAACCGGCCGCATAAAATAGGGCTGCCCCACAGGCACTTTCAAAAATGCGTTGTTGCTTTCCAGAGGCAAAGCTTCGGCGCAGATACACAGACGTATCTGCGCCGAAAGCCACGTTTTTTAAAAGTGTGTATGAAGCCGAAACAAGCTTAGTCAATTTCAAAATCGCTCTGGTCGTATTGCGGGAGCCTTGGGCGCGGCTTCGGCTCGCGCCGAAGAGGATCATAACGGTATTTCCGGCAGCGGTCGCCCGGCAGGACGACGCCTTTTTTGATGCATAAAACGGTTTTGCCATCCGGCGCAGTGCGCCCATGCTCGCAAAAAGCGCAGCAAGGCTCAATCTCCGGGCTGAAAAGCTGATATTTCATGATAGAAACCGTCCTCTCTTGAAAGGCTTGCAAGGGGCTTTATAATATCTTTTCAATTTTGAGCAGTTTTAATTCAAAAGGCCGGAAGGAGAGCGTCCCCTGGCAGGGCTCCAGCGTATCCTCCATCACATCGGTGAGCCCCGCGTTCCGATAACCGGAGAGGGAGATCTCTGCGGCCTGCGCGGCCTCAGAGCAGTTGTAAAGCCGCAACACCGCGCCGTTGCCATCCCTCGAAAGCTGGACCGATTCCAACACGATATTGGTGTTGGAAGAGGCATAGCAGCTGGCAGGGCCCGACGCGGCATCCCCCGCTGTTTCATAAATCGGATTATTGAGCTGATAGGCTAGGGCATATGTTTCGCGGCTTAGGCCACCCTCGTGCGGGAGCAGTGCAAGCTTGATGTGATGGACGCCTTGGTCTACGTTATGCCCCGGGCCGCCGCTAGGCGAGCGGATGAGGTTTACATCAATCACGCCGTTTTTGCAGCGGAAGCCGTATTTGCAGTCGTTCACGAGCGACAGGCCATATTCCCCGCAGCTCAGGTCAACAAATTTCTGGCCGGATACCTCATACTGCGCTTTTTCAACGCTGTTGTTTTCAGTCGTTTTTCGCTTGATATGACCGAAGGGGACGTTGAAGCTGCATTCGTCCGTTTCAATCGAGGTAGGGAATTCAATGCGCAGCATCCGGCTTTTTTGATGGCAGTCAATAGTGAGCTCTATTTGCAGCGCGGGGCTGTGATCCATCAAATGATAATCCATGGTAACCGTGCTGTCTCCAATGCGGTAGGAACCCTTGGCCGTTGCGCACGGGCCGCCGACCATCGTTTCAAAGCCTACGCACCGTGCCTCCCTGCGCGAAGAGGCATAGTTCTGCGGGCGGATATCCCAGCAGTCGCCAACATCGCGGTATTGTGCGATGACAGCCATTCTCCTTGCCTCGTCTGTGAACTCTCGTCCCATCCGCTTATCATAGAAAGAGCGGATAAATCCGTTTTCAAACGTGATTTTAACGCAGTCGTTTTCAATGAAATCCTTTTCTGCGTGCGCATGGAAAGTGGTAATCTCATTTAACTCCTCCCTTGGGAGGAAGCCGAGGGATGGAATTTCAGCCTGATACCACTTGCCATGCTCCTTGACTGTGACCGTATCGGCAAAGGAGTTAAAGTTAAAGAATCCGCGGCCAAAAACAGTGGAGGAAAGCGCGGCAACCGCCTGCGTAACTTCAGAATAAATTGCCTGGTAGCGCGCCTGGCTTTCGTCATACACCCGATTGATCGATGAGCCCGGTAGGATATCGTGAAATTGATAGAGTAGGATCTCCTTCCACAATGCATCCAACCGCTCGGGCGAAAGGGGAAGCGCCGTTTTACCGCCCGCAAGGAGCATCAGCAGCTCATAATTGCGCAGGGCAAATTCGCACTTGCGGTTATAAAATTTATTGGCACTCTGCGTTGTATAAGTGCCTTGGTGCTTTTCCAGATATAGCTCGCCCTGATGGACCGGGTAAACGGTGCCGTCATCGAGCTTTTGAAAGGCGTCGATCGCTTTGGAGGGGATCACCTCAGGCTCCCCCTCGATATTGCGAAAACGCTCCATGCGCTCAATATGCTCATAACCGGGGCCTGCGCCACCGTCGCCGATGCCAAAGAGCATGATGGCCTGATTGCTGATTTTGCGTTCTTGGTAATTACGCTCGCCAAATTTCATGCGCTCTGCTGTGACAGGGCCGTTATAAGTTTCATCCGGCAGCATATGAGCCAGCACCTCGGAGCCATCCGGGCTCTGCCAGCGGAAGGTGTGATAGGGGAATTTATTCACCGTATTCCAGCTCATCTTTTGCGTTAAGAAATAGGGCACGCCCGCAAGCTTCATCACTTGCGGCAGGCAGGCGGAGTAGCCAAAGCTATCTGGAAGCCAGAGGATTTTCATATCCAGCCCAAATTCTCTGCGAAAAAACTGCTTGCCGTAATAAAACTGCCGGAGCATGCTTTCGCCGCTGATGAGGTTGGAGTCCATCTCTACCCAAGTGGCGCCCTGCACCTCCCAACGGCCGGCCTGCACAGCTGCTTTGACACGCTGGTAAAGCTCAGGGGCCCCTTCCTCGATCCAGCGGTAGAGCTGCGCCTGGGATGCGCCGAAGATATAATTTGGGTATTTCTCCAGGTTGTGTAGTTGGGTGGAAAAAGTCCGCAAGCCTTTGCGCTTCGTTTCCCGGATGGGCCACTTCCATGCGAGATCCAGATGGGCATGGCCGATCGCGTAATATTGGAAATGGCCGGGCTCCTGATTGCGCCGATCAAAAAGAGGCAGGAGCTTTTCGCGGTATGCGGCGGCTTGTGCGTCGCTGATGGTTGGATACACCTGCAAAAGCGCGGAAAGCTGCTGGAGGATTGCAAGGGTAAATTCTGTATCCGGGTTGGTGTCATAAACAGAAATCAGGGCCTGCACGTCATAGGCGAGCGCCCGGATATGCTCATGGCACACAGCAGTGGATAATTCGCCAATGCGCGCGCCGTTTTTTAGGTTGCCGAACAGGTCGTTTGCCGCGGCATCGATCCAAAAATCGATCACGCCATCCTTTGAGAAATCCTTGACGACACGCTTAACGGGGAGGGAGAGTGTATAGTCGTATTCAGAGGCATAGCAGGTGATTGCCTGCACAGGGGTTGCGTCAGGCTGATAGATTAAGCCCTCGCCGCCGATATTGATGAGATAAACATTGTGATCCCCTCGATGCACAGGCGGAATTTTTCCCGTCACATGGAACCATGCGCAGTCAAACGTGTGCTGCGCCCAGCGGTCGCCAGGCTTAAGATGTTGCATCAGCCTGCCGGTTTCCTTTTTTGCAAAGGGCAGGGGCTCCTCGCTCACATAAGCGTCGGCCTGGAGCGCCCCGGTAACCTCATAAGCACGGTCAAACAAAGCTTCTGTCATGCGTTCGATCCGCGTTCTGAGCAGAAGATCCGCCGGGCGGCGGGATTTGGAGAAACGCTTTCGATCCTCCAGCCTTTTTTTGCGGTTTACAGATCCGCAGGTCATTTTTTGGGAAAATGTTTTTTGCATCGTATCTACCGCCTTGTCAAAGTGATCAATTAATTGCCGTATCGCTGAGAGGACAGGGCGTGCCGTTATGCAGCTGGCAATGGGGAAGATACGGGCGACCTTGTCCAGATGATGGATGGCCAACCCTTTTGGGTTCGCCCTGTTCCCATGTATCGCCTTAGTTTAGCATGTTTTTCGACGGCCTTCAACCTCTAAAATCAGCAGGGCGCACATAAACAGCATTCCGGCGGCCACCGGCGCAGAGGCGGCGAAGGCCTGCGGTAACGCCTGCACATGGTTAGAAAAAACTGGCGTTTCACAGGGAAACAGCCGGAAAAGCCCTGCGCTGATCAGGCAGGCAAGCAAGCCGTTTGCCACCCTGCCGCAAAAAAAGAGCGGCAGGGAAAGCTTTGTTTTGGATACATCGTGCAGCACTTGGCAATGCACGCAGATTCCGCCCCAGCCGAGCACAAGCGCAAGGGCGGGCAGAGGCACTTTTCCGGCTGCGCTGGCGCAGCCGGAGGTTACCTCTAAAAAGCATTGTAAAAGAATACGCAGTGTGCTGGGCAGCGGAAGAAGGCTGAACAGCGCAGCAATGCAGGAAAATAGAATGACCCAAACGCAGATAGATACAATGCCTGCGCAGCCTTGTGTAGCGGCGTCCACCAGGGCCTGCGCCATGGACGGGCCGGTAGGGGGAACAACAGGGCTTTCTCTCATCGTCTCTTTGGATGCGAGAAAGCGCATGCAAAGCCCGATCAGCAGCGCGCTGGCAGTGAGTGCCGCGCAGAGGATTAGCCCGGCCTGTCGGCTGCGGAGCATGGCGGAGCCAACGGCGCTGATTAAAAAGGCAGGGCCGGAATTGACGCAGAAGAACAGCATGCGCTGCGCCTGCTTTTGTGTGATCAGAGCGGCGTCGAGCAATTGCACCGTCATGCGTGCGCCAACCGGATAGCCGCCGATCAGGCTCATCAGGATGGCGCTGCCTGCCGCGCCTGGCAGGCGAAACAGTAGCTTGGTGATCGGTTCCAGCAGGTGGCCTGCCCGTTGCGCAAGGCCGGATTGCACCAGGAAGGACGAAAGCGCTAAAAACGGAAAAAGAGATGGAATCACAACTTGCCCGCATAAGGTAAGTCCATCCCGCACCCCTTGCGAGGCAGCCTGTGGCGCAATCAGAATGCCGCCCCCAAAGGCGGCGGCGCCAAATGCGGATAATAGGATTTGCAGCGTTTTCAGCCGTTTCTTTTTCATAGTCCTTCCCCCCTGATGCATATATATGAGGAACGGGCGGGGGAACATGCCCGGCATATCAGGAAACGCGAGGTTGGGGCCATGAGAAAAGCAGGAATACGCAGCCATCGGGGCAGCGGCGCGCCAAACAGCGGGCTGACCACCAAAGAAAAACTAACGCAGGAGCTGGAGATCCCTCAAGCCGCTCTACGCGGCGTTTCCCATATGGAGCTTTCCGGTAACCGGGAGGCAATCGTTGAAGGCTGTAAGGGTGTTGTGGAATATGACGAGGGGATTATCCGCCTGAATCTTGGCAAAAATATCGTGCGGTTTACAGGCACTGGGCTGAGCATCCGCACTTTAACGCTGGAGCAGGCGATTATCACCGGCAATATCCTCTCCATTGATTTTTCTAATTAAGTGGTTGCCTGGGTAGGCGGGAAGGGGAGACACAGGTGCTTTTTATTAAACTCATCCGTTTTTTATGCGGATATGTGCGTTTCCGTGCAAAGGGTGGCTTTCCGGAGCGCTTTATCAATTTATGCTCCAAGGAGAATATTCCCCTGTGGGACATCAGCGGCAGCAAGGGGGAAATGTATGCCAAGACAACAATTCGTGGGTATCACCGCATCCGCGCCTGCGCGCGCAAATCCGGCATGCGGCCGCGGGTGGCAGGGCGGTATGGGCTTCCATTCTTTCTGCATCGCCACAAGCGCCGAATTGGCCTGCTTTGCGGCGCAGCGGTAGCCGTGCTAATTGTTTGCATCCTTTCCTCCATGATTTGGACAATTGACGTGCAAGGAAATGAAGCCGTTTCAGATACGGAAATATTGGCCGTATTTGAAGAGCTGGGCGTCCGAATCGGGGCGCGCCGTTCTAAAATCGATGTGGAGGAGGTGCAGCGCACCGCAGCCAGGAGGCTCAACGATCTTGCTTGGTTGGCATTGAATATCAAGGGGAGCGCTGCCGTGATTGAGGTGCGCGAGCGTATCCCTGCTCCTCAGGTGGAGAATGATACCACGCCGCGTAATATCCTTGCTTCACAGGATGGCACGATCCTCAGCCTGAAGGTATATGAAGGAGAAGCGGCCGTGAAGAAGGGGGAGGCTGTGCTAAAAGGGGATCTGTTGATTAGCAGTGTTGTTACCAACAAAGATCTTTCTGTCTCCTTCAAGCACGCGCGCGGTGTTGCGATCGCGCAGACGCGTCACACGGTGAGCCATACCTTCCCTTTCCGGCAAAAGGCACGACAATATACCGGAGTGGAAAGCGAGCGTTATCGGCTTTCCTTTTTTGGGTTGCGGATTCCTTTTGGCTTCGACCGGCAGCCGGAAGGGGAGGCAGAGAGCTTTTTCTTTCGTAATACGCTGCGCATGAATCAGGTTCCGCTGCCCGTTTACACGGAAACATATCTCAAGCGGGAATATATCGAACAGGAGGTTACGCTCCCCAAAGCGCAGGCGCTGTTGGCCGCAGCGGCGGAATATGAGCAAAAGGTGAGGGCGGAGTTGGGGGAGGCAACAATTCTGGAGCAGAAGGTGGAAACGCATTTTACGCAGGAGGCCTGCGTTATCACAGGCACTTATACTTGCGAGGAAGAGATTGGAGTTCCGGAGGCACTACAGGTTGAGGATCATATGGCCTTGGAATAGTGTAAAGATAAATAACTTTACAGATAGAGAGATTCGTTGAAAAATAACGGATTGATTGGAAAATCTAAGAAAAAGATCAGGCTTATATCCGACAAGCCATTTACTTGACAGATCAAAAAGTTGTGCCTGCCCGGTCTTGCGCCATACAGAACACTCCACATGGAGAAAAAGCAAAAAAAGTTGGGAAATACGCAATTTTTTATCCAGCGGATCATTATATGGATGGGTAGAAAAGCGCTGCGTGCGCTGTTCCATCCTGCTCAAAAACGGATTCATATGATGCCTGAAGGGCAATGCTATGCTTTGCATCAAAACGGGCCTTGTATATGCATTTTGTATATACAGAGCCTGTTTTTTTCAAAGATGTGGAAAACTATGTGAAAGTAAAGTTAAAATCTTTACATTTAAGGCGTTATAATTCTCAATTTAGAATTATAAAAACGAGTTTCCACACTTTCCACAGAGTTTTCAACACTGAAAAGTTTTTTTACTTTACAGGTTTGTTTATGCAGGAGGAGGCAATCTTTGCATGATAATTTTGAGAAACTAGAATAAAATGGATGAATATAAATTGCGTTTGCATAATGGGAGAGAAAGAGATTGCGGCTGGAGGAAAGTATGTTATAATAACCTCACGAATCTCTAGGGAATCAAAGATTCCAAGAGCTTCGGAGAACATTGGCCATCGAATCGCGCTCACGCTTTCGGTTCTCGGCTAAATAGCTTCAAACGGGTCGTAAAGTTTCAAGCTTTGAAACTTGAAGCATTGGAAAAATGTCTGTCGGCGCAAAACGCCTCCTGCCGCGATGCGGCAACGCCATTTTCCGCGGAGGGAGCTCCAGGGTGTGGCAATGCAGCCTCCAACATGCTGTTTAAAGCGTAGAATTATATCTGCGCGTTTTTCGCCAGTTGATTTGTCAAAAAACATGATGCGTCGCTCGGCCGGAGCAGGCAAACGTTTGCCTGCAAAGCGCCGGTTGGAGCGGCCGTCTGCTCTCAGAGGAAGGTGACACAGGATGTCGATAAAAATTTATTGCTTTACCGGAACCGGCAACTCCCTATCCATCGCCCGTCAGTTGGCACAGCCGATGCGTGCGGAGGTTGTCCGGTTGGATCTCTCCTATTATGGAGAACAGGCGAGCGAAACCTGCGTGTCAGAGGGGGATATTATCGGTTTTGTTTTTCCCGTCTATGCATGGAGTTATCCCGATGCGGTGAAAGCGTTTGTAAAGAAGCTGAAGGTGGAGGGCCGGCCGTCCTATGTATTTGCTGTGGCTGATTGTGGCGATTCCGCCGGGGAAACGCTAACCGCTTTTTCAAGGCTGTTGGAAAAGCAGGGCCTCCGCCTGGATTATGGGAATATTTGTGCAATGCCAAATAATTACCTGCCGCTGTCGAATGTGGATAATAAAGCGATGGAGCGCACGAAGCTGGAAAATGCCCGTGTGCGCTGCACGAAAATTGCAAAGGATATTGAAGAACGGTTGGTAGGGCTTAACAGCCTGCCGCCAAAGGCGATTGATCCGTTTTTGCTTCATGTGGTGCATCCGCTCTTTTGCTGGTATGCCAAACGGGCCTACCGGAATTTTACTGTGGAAGAAGGCTGCACCGGCTGCGGCCTCTGCGCGAAGGTATGCCCGCAGAAAAATATTCGGCTAGAGGGCGGGCGCCCCGTGTGGGGAAAAACATGCGCAAGCTGCATGGCCTGCATTCATTGGTGCCCAGTGCAGGCGATTCAATACGGCAAAAAAACGAAAAGCTTTGGCCGGTATCACAACCCCAATATTAATGTTTCGGCGCTCTGTGGGGAGAAGGAGGGGGCAGGCCGATGAAGGGAAGGGTGATTTCCCTGCATGGAGTCCTCCGCTCAAAGCGATTCAAATGGACCCTGGCAGCCGCGGCCGTATTGCTTGCGATCGGGATCATTACCGGCGTGATCCTGTGGGAAACGCGCGGCGGTGTGACGGCGGATCGCCCAGAGGTTACAGAAATTTTCGGCGTGCCGGTGCATACCGTATTCATTCCGGAAACACTTCCGGGCAGGCCAGGAATCAAGCGGGAAGTAAAGTTCATCGTAATCCATGAGACAGGTAACCCCTCCGAGGGCGCGGATGCGAAGGCACACAGCGATTACCTGTTAAACGGCGGAGAGGGCACAACCTCCTGGCACTATACGGTGGATGACCATGAGATTTACCATCACATTCCGGATAGTGAGGTTTCTTGGAATGCTGGCGACCGGCGCCAAGAGCCGGGCGGCAACATGAATGGCATCAGCATTGAGCTGTGTGTCAATCAGGATGGCGATTTTGAAAAAACCTTCGACAACGGTGCACGGTTAACGGCGTATCTGATGAAGGCGTATGATCTGAAGCTGGATGATGTGCAGCAGCACAACTATTTTAATGGAAAGAATTGCCCGCAGACAATCCGGGAGAGCGGCCGGTGGCAGGAATTTCTAGAGCTAGCGGAAAGCTATCTCAAGCAGAAAAATAAATAAAAAGAGAAAAACAAAAAGAAAAGGTTCTGCCGCAAAACTTTGATATTGCGGTAGAACCTTTTTCCTTCCTTCCTTTGCCTCCGCCATCCATTTGGCGGAGAAAAAACGAAATCGGCTTGATTTTCGGCCTTTTTATTTACTATAATACATGCAAGGCTCTTTCGTTAGAAAAAGGAATGGTGAAAGCCCTACCATTCGCGTTACGATGATCCTATGATTCAAATGTTAATTTAAAATCAGGAAAAGAGGGAATCCAATGCCCCAATCAAGTTTGGAGCTTTACACCTCCATTGTGCCGTCGCCGCGGCAGACTGCCTTTCAGGAGGGCGGTTTCCATGTGTTTTTTCACTATGGGATCAATACATTTACCAATAAGGAATGGGGAGATGGCAAGGCTCCCGCCCAATTATTTAACCCCACCCGGCAAAGCACGGATCAATGGATGGAAGCCGTATCTGCCTCAGGCGCTAAGGGCGTAATCCTGACAGCAAAGCATCACGACGGCTTTTGCCTCTGGCCAACGGAAACAACGGAATACTGTGTGCGCAACAGCCCGTACCGCGCGGGGCACGGCGACGTAGTGCGCGAGGTTAGTGATTCCTGTAAAAAATACGGGCTGAAATTCGGTATTTACCTTTCGCTTTGGGATCGTAACTGCCCTCTCTACGGCACGCCGGAATACAATGATTTTTATGTCCGCCAGCTCACAGAGCTGTTAACCGGCTACGGCGAAATTTTCTGCATCTGGCTGGATGGGGCGTGCGGCGCGAAGATGGACGGCAAAGAGCCTTACCCATATGATTTTGATCGCGTCTACAAAACCGTGCGCGAGCTACAGCCGGATGCGGTTATATCAAACTGCGGCCCCGATATCCGCTGGGTGGGCAACGAGAGCGGCCGCGCCAGAAAAAGCGAGTGGAACGTTGTGCCGGCCTTTTCCTGCGAAACGCAGAATATCGCCTCCCACTCCCAGCAGACAGATGCGCAGGATATGAAACAGCAGGCTTCTGATAGTCATCTGGAGGATCTCGGAAGCCGCGCTTTCCTTGCGAACTACGATTCCTTTATGTGGTATCCCGCGGAGGTGGATGTATCTATTCGGCCCGGTTGGTTTTATCATAAAAAGGAGAGCCGCCGTGTGCGCAGCCTGGAGAACCTTCTGCGTATCTACTATGGCTCCGTGGGCGGCAACAGCCTGCTTTTGCTTAACGTTCCGCCGGACACGGAGGGCCTGCTGCATGAAATGGATGTCAGGCGTCTGAAAGAACTGGGCGACGAAATTAAAAAAGGAGTCCAATTGCCCGCATTGGTTTCCAAAGTTTCCGCCGCACCCCATGAAGCAGGGCACGGCCCGGAGAATCTGCTCACAAATGAAGCCGATTTCTACACGCCGACGGAGGTTGCCGGGCGCTATGAGGTGATTCAGGAGTTTGCGCGGGCACAAAAGATTGATAAAGTCCTTTTAAAAGAGCAGTGTGCGTTTTCCCAACGGATTGAAGCCTTCCGCATCTACGTGCGACTTAATGGACGGGAAAGGTTAGTTTATGAGGGCACGACCGTTGGCATTTGCCGGTTTGCCCTCCTGCCTAAGCCCCTCCAAGCGGATGGTATTCGTCTGGAGATCACGCAGTGCCGCGGAAAGCCCTATCTCAGGCAACTGCAAGCCTATCAGGTAAACGGCAGATTGCCGAGGCCATCGTGGCGCAGGCGGGCAGCCCGCCTGTGAGCATTACGATTTTTGATGTGTTATAGAAAGAAGCGGATTTCCTCGTTGGAATCCGCTTCTCAGTTTCCTATTTTCGTTTGCTGGATCACCGGTCTGGATTCCAAAAATCCTCATCATCTTTCCATGCACCCGGGGAATAGAAAGACGTGTCGTTCCAACCGAAGCTGTTATCGTTTTGATGCCAGCCATGGTTTGCATCCCAGCTCTGGTGCGTTTCCCGCCAATAGGGCGGCTGATTTTTCGCATTGCCATAGGGGGAAAAGGCGTTGTTCGGCACCATGCCAAATTCCCAGGGGGAAGCAATTCCACGGTCGAGCGCATTCTGGCGCAGCAGCTCATAATACATGGCCTGTGTGGTGTAAAGATAGGGATGCACATATAAATAGGCAATGCCAAAGGTGACCGCTCCGAGCAGATACCACCCCAAAAAGCTCAGCTCCATGAGGAAGAGGCTCCCTTTGTACCCCTTTGTAATCCGCTGGCTCAAATTGAGCACTTGGGAGGCGGTGAGCGTTGGATTGTCGTGTTGAATTAAAGCCGCCATGGAATAGGAAAGAGATTTGACGATCCCGGGGATGATAAAAAGCATCGTCCATAGCACGGTGTAGATCCTACGCAGCAGCATGGTGCCAAAATAGTGGCTGTAATGCGCAGCTGCTTCCTCATACACACTGCCGAGGCCCGGCGCTCTTCCACGCAGGCAGCCCAGATAATACCCTGCGATTGAAACTTCAAGCGGCAGCAGCAACAGTGCAATCAGAGACATCATGTTCCACGATACGTTGATGAACTGCGTTTGATAAATCGCATTAAATGTGTTGCGCAGCTGGACGTAAAGCGACGTGCCAAAGTTGATATAATTGACGGCCTCGATGATAATGCCGGCTAAAAACAAATGCACCCATTGGCCGTTTGTAAGAAACTGCCGGGCGTTGGCCTTAATGGCCCTACGGTTCAGTACCAAGGGGAAGCCTCCCATGTGAAAATCTGCATGCATAACGCACGGTTTGCAACCTTTACACACGAGAGTATAGCATTATTTTTGAAGAGAAAAGTTGATGAACTGTAAACAAATTGCGAAGTTTACGCAGAGATTTCTGTTAAATTATCTAAAAATAGCGCTAGAGCCAATCAAAAAGCATGTAATCGGTTAAATTTCCGCGTCCCGTGCAATGCTGCGCGGCGCGAGATTCAGTGCTTGACGGGCAAAAACAGCGTGTGCTTGCTGGTAGTAGGGGTAAACATAAAAAATAGGGAACAGGAAAACGCAGGATAGGATCCATGGCGCAAAGCTGAGCGCAAAGGCGGCCGCCCTGCCCATCTGCCCATCCATCACCCGTTCGCTTTCCCGGATGACAGCGGAGGCTGTGGCCTTGTCTGATTCATCAAACAGGTAAAAAGCCAACAGGTAGCGCCGTGTCACAACCAGAAAGAAGAGAAGGCCCGTGATCAAAAAAACAGCGCCTGAAATACAGGGAATTAAAAATAGGATTGCTTCGCTCCCATTCACCAGCTTATACCATGCGATGCCGAGCAAAATAGCCCCAGGCCCGCAAAAAAGAAGCGCCCAGCCTAGTTTCCGAACCAGCAGTGCGAGCCATAGCGCTACAGCCCGCATCGCTCTGCGCGCGGGGCGGAAAGGGGAAAACAGGGCGCCTATGCCGTTATGTCGCCCGTTTCTGCCGCTCTGCCGCCAAAACCAGGCCATTCGCCCTGCTTTGAGCGGCGCGCAGAGTAGCACGCAGGCTGCCAGCGCGAGCAGGGATATAACGAACACCATCATGAGCGCGGCTGTTTCCCCTCCCATGCTGCGAAAGGCCTCCTGTGCCTGTGGCAGCGCAATCACGCGCCTTGCCAAGGGCGTCAGCACCCAGGGCAGGAATACAATCAGCCCGGAGAGCAGCCATAGGGCGTTTGCCGATGCATTATGCCCCACCAAGAGCGCGCGCGCTTCTATTTTTGTCATGGCCTCGTGCATATGATGATGCTCATTCCTTTCTGATTCCTGGCAGTTTGCAAACGTTCTCTTTCAATGATCTTGCAGCCATTTCTATTATGAACGAAATGAGAAGCTTTCATGCGTATTTGCCGCTGCGTCCGCTATGACTTTTCTCCATAAGGGTTGCTTTTGCGCTATCCACAAAATTTTTTTATCCCTACTCCTCTGCTGGGCACATTTTGCCCTTTTTTATTTTTTCCCGATATGGTAAGATAAATCTAAGTATCGGTATCCGCAAAGAACGGATATCTGAATGATTTAGGGATAAGGAGTTTTGCCAATGTCCAGCGTAAAACGTCTTTTTGTGGAAAAGCGGCCCGGATTCGATGTGGAGGCTCGCCATATGCTGGCCGACCTGCGCGAGAATCTGGGGATTGCCGCGCTTGAGGCGGTCCGCGTCGTCAATCGCTATGATCTGGAAGGGGTCGACGAGGCTGATTTTGATCGTGCTTCCCGCACCATTCTCTCCGAGCCGAATGTGGATACCGTGTCCGCCGCGCTCTCTGTAGAGCCCGGCTGGCGAGTTTTCGCGACGGAATATCTCCCCGGCCAATACGACCAGCGCGCGGATTCCGCGGCGCAGTGCATCGCCCTGCTTACCCAGGGGGAGCGGCCAAGCGTTCTCTCCGCGCGCGTGATTGCGCTCAAGGGGGATTTGACGGACAAGCAGTTTGAAGCGGTGAAAAATTACCTGATTAACCCTGTGGAATCCCGAGAGGCCGCCATGGAACTGCCGGAGAGCTTGCAGCTTCATGCGGACAAGCCTGCCGATATTGAGCGGGTAGCCGGCTTTATCCAATGGACGCATGAAGAGATTGCGCGGTATCATGCGAAGATGGGCTTTGCCATGAGTGTTGCCGATCTGGTGTTTTGCCGCGATTATTTTCGAGATACGGAAAAGCGCGATCCGGCAGTGACAGAGCTCAAGGTAATCGATACCTATTGGTCTGACCATTGCCGCCACACTACCTTTTTAACACAGCTGGACACGGTGGATATTGAAAAAGGTCCGTTGGCACGCGCCATTGAATCCGCCTGGCTCGAATATGTTGTCGCCCGTACAGAGGTTTATCAGGAGCGTAAAAAGGACATGACGCTCATGGATATGGCCACCATTGGCACCAAGGTGCTCAAAAAGCGCGGCCTCGTGCCAGATCTCGACGAGAGCGAGGAGATCAACGCTTGCTCAATTGAAGTGCCCGTGGAGATCGATGGTAAAACGGAGACCTGGCTCGTCCAGTTTAAAAACGAGACGCATAATCATCCCACAGAGATTGAGCCCTTTGGTGGCGCGGCTACATGCCTGGGCGGCGCGATTCGTGACCCGCTCTCCGGGCGTGCCTATGTCTATCAGGCCATGCGCGTCACCGGCAGCGGCAATCCGCTGACTCCGTTTGAGGATACATTGGCTGGAAAATTGCCACAGAAGAAGATTACTGTCGGCGCAGCGCAAGGCTATTCCTCTTATGGTAACCAGATCGGTCTGTCCACCGGGCAGGTTGTAGAACTATATGACGATGGATATACCGCTAAGCGCATGGAAATTGGCGCGGTCATCGGCGCCTCCCCGAAGGAGAATGTACGCCGTGAGCGCCCGCAGGCAGGGGATGTGATCGTTCTGCTTGGCGGCCGTACAGGCCGTGACGGCTGCGGCGGAGCCACCGGCTCTTCCAAGGCGCATGACACCTCCTCTATCGAAACCTGCGGCGCAGAAGTGCAGAAGGGCAACCCGCCCACTGAGCGCAAGCTCCAGCGGCTGTTTCGCAACCACGACGCGGCGCGCATGATTAAGCGCTGCAACGACTTCGGCGCGGGCGGCGTATGCGTTGCCATCGGCGAGCTGGCGGATGGGCTTGATATCGACCTCGACGCCGTTCCGAAGAAATATGACGGCCTTGACGGCACAGAGCTCGCCATCTCCGAATCACAGGAGCGTATGGCAGTCGTGCTCGCTGCGCAGGATGTGGAGGCATTCACCGCCCTTGCCGCAGAAGAAAACCTGGAGGCAACTCCGGTGGCTGTCGTCAAAGACGAACCCTACTTAACGATGAAATGGCGCGGCGATACCATCGTATCCCTCAGCCGTGCCTTCCTTGATACCAACGGCGTTACCCAGCACGCGCAGGCGAAAATTGCGGCTGTAAACCCAAAGAAGAACTATCGTTCTGCTGTTCCGGCCGAGCTTGCGGGGAAGCCGAAGCCCCAGGCGCTGCGGGAGAACCTTGCGCGCCTGCCCGTCTGCTCGCAGAAGGGGCTGGTGGAGCGGTTCGACTCCTCCATCGGCGCGGGCACGGTGTTGATGCCCTACGCGGGCAAATATCAGCTCACGCCGGAGGACGCGATGTGCGCACGCATCCCGGTTCTAAAGGGGGAAACGGACACCGCCACCGCCATGAGCTATGGCTTTATTCCGGCTTTGAGCCGCTGGAGCCCCTTCCATGGTGCGGCGTACGCGGTGACGGAATCTTTGGCAAAGCTCGCTGTGATTGGCGCGAAGCCCTTTACCGCCAGGCTCACCATGCAGGAGTATTTTGAGCGATTGCATGATCAGCCGGAACGCTGGGGCAAGCCTGCGGCGGCTTTGCTCGGCGCGCTGACCGCACAGCTGCACTTCAACGTGCCTGCCATCGGCGGGAAGGACAGCATGTCCGGCTCTTTCAACGAGCTCGACGTACCGCCCACGCTTGTGTGCTTTGCCGTCGCGGCGACAAGGGCGAGCAAAACCGTTTCCTCCATCTTTAAAAAGAGCGGCTCCCGCGTTGTGCTGCTGCACCTGCCAGTGGATGCAGAAACGCTCCTGCCCGATTGGGATCATGCTACAGACTTCCTCAACCGCGTTTCCGAGATGGTGTCTGATGGGCGCATCCTCGCCGCCAGCGTGGTGCGCGAGGGCGGCGCGGCGGCAAACGTGTGCCGCATGGCGTTCGGCGACAAGCTGGGCTTCCGCTTTGCGGACGGCCTGACCGCCGAAACCCTCTTTGCGCCGGAATGCGCCTCCATTGTGGCGGAGCTGGCCGACGGCGTCTCGCTCGACGGCTTCCAGTTTACGGAGTTGGGCGTAACGGCGGACGACGGCCAGTTTGCAATCGACGGGGAGACGCTCCCAGTCGATACGCTCATCGACGCTTGGACGGGTACGCTTGAGCCCGTATTCCCGACCAAGGCGGAGGAGCCCTCCATGCAGGCGGAAATCCCGCTCTATACGGAGCGCTCCGGCAGAGCGCCCGCGATCAAAATGGCAAAACCGCGCGTGGTGATCCCGGTCTTCCCGGGCACCAACTGCGAGTATGATACGGCCCGCGCTTTTGAGCGCGCAGGCGGCGAAGCCCAGGTGATCGTGATGCGCAACCTCACGCCGCAGGCGATTGATGAATCCACCGAGGCACTGGCAAAGCTCATAAAGCAGGCACAGATCGTTATGTTGCCCGGCGGCTTCAGCGGCGGCGACGAGCCGGATGGCTCCGGCAAATTTATTGCCACCACCCTGCGCAGCCCCCGCGTGCGCGACGCGGTGACTGAGCTGCTCGACCACCGCGACGGCCTGATGCTCGGCATCTGCAACGGCTTCCAGGCGCTGATTAAAACAGGCCTCGTCCCCTACGGCAAAATCACCGATACGCAGGAAACGGACCCGACGCTTACCTTCAACAACATTGGCCGACACGTCTCCTGTATGGTTTATACGCGTGTGACGAGCGTGAAATCCCCGTGGCTGGCAGGCACGGAGGCGGGCGAAGTGTTCGCTACCCCTGTTTCCCACGGCGAGGGCCGCTTTGTGGCGGATGAGGAAACGCTCAGTCGCCTGATTGCGAACGGTCAGGTTGCCACGCAGTATGTTGATCTTGAAGGCCGGCCCTCAGGGGATATCCGCTTTAACCCCAATGGCTCTATCTGTGCGATCGAGGGCGTCACAAGCCCCGATGGCCGCGTGTTCGGCAAGATGGCGCACATTGAGCGCAGGGGCGACCACCTCTACAAAAACGTGCCCGGCGAGAAGGATCAGAAGATCTTTGCCTCCGGCGTAGCATATTTTAAATAAGGCGCTTTGCCTGTTTGATTCCAAATGAAATGAAGGGACTTGGTTTCTAACATGAAATACGCAGTTGTTCTCTATGACGGCATGGCGGATTATCCTGTGCCCGCGCTTGGCGGCAAAACGCCGATGATGCTAGCGAAAAAACCGCGATTTGATTCCCTCGCCCAACGCGGCGAGGTGGGGCTCGTGCGCACAGTTGCCGAGGGGCTGACCCCGGGCAGCGACGTTGCAAACCTCAGTGTGATGGGCTATGACCCGAAAAAATATTATACCGGCCGCTCTCCGCTTGAGGCCGTCAGCATGGGCGTAAATCTTGGCGATACGGATGTCGCCTTCCGCTGCAATCTCGTCACCTTGTCAGACGAAGCGGACTATGCGGAGAAAACCATGGTAGATTACTGCGCGGGCGATATTTCAAGTGAAGAGGCCGCTGAGATCATCAAAACCGTACAGGCACATTTCGGCAACGCGGAGTTTGCTTTCCATCCTGGCGTGAGCTACCGCCACTGCATGGTCTGGCACGGCGGTAAATTGGAGCTTGGCCACATGACGCCGCCGCATGATATCTCCGGCCGCGTGGTGGGCGAGCACCTCTCCCGGCATCCGGACGCCGTCCGTCTCATCGCCATGATGGAGGAGAGCTATGCGCTACTTAAAGATCACCCCGTCAACCTTGCCCGCATCGCCGCGGGCAAACGCCCTGCCAACAGCATCTGGCTTTGGGGCCAAGGCAGCAAGCCCATGCTTCCCTCCTTTGAAGCGACCTACGGCGTGAAGGGTAGCGTGATCTCCGCAGTCGATTTGCTCAAGGGTATCGGCAAATGCGCGGGGATGGATACGCCGGAGGTGCCGGGTGCCACGGGCTATATCGACACGAATTTCAAGGGCAAGGCCCAGGCCGCCGTGGATGCGTTAGCGAGCGGGAAGGACTTTGTCTATATCCACATCGAAGCCCCTGATGAGTGCGGCCACCGCAACGAACCGGAGAATAAAGTGCGCGCTATTGAGCTGATCGACGAGCAAGTGCTCTCCGTCCTCCTGCCTGCGCTCGAACAGTATGACGACTATAAAGTGATGATCCTGCCCGACCACCCCACGCCGATTGTTACGCGCACGCATGCGGGCGACCCGGTTCCATACATGATCTATCATAAAAACAAGGAAAAATCCAGCGGAGTTGATTCTATCAATGAAGAATCTGCCAAGGCAACGGGCAATTTCATTGAATATGGCTCCGGCATCATGCAAAAATTCCTGACAGAGGATTAAAACGGCAATTAAACGATAACCCGAAAGGACTGAACTGTGATGGAAAAGAATTACCACATCAACACCAACTGCGTCCAGGCCGGCTATTCGCCTAAAAACGGCGAGCCGCGCGTGCTGCCGATCGTGCAGAGCACGACCTATAAATATGAATCGAGCGAGCAGATGGGCCGGCTCTTCGACCTGGAGGAAAACGGCTACTTTTACACCCGCCTGCAAAACCCCACCAACGACGCGGTTGCGGCGCGCATCACGGCGCTGGAGGGCGGCGTGGCCGGGATGCTCACCTCCTCCGGCCAGGCGGCAAACTTTTACGCCACCTTCAACGTGGCTTCTGCGGGCGACCACATCGTCAGCTCCACCGCGATCTACGGCGGCACATTCAACCTCTTTTCCGTCACGATGAAAAAGCTTGGCATCGATTTCACCTTCGTGCGCCCCGATGTGAGCGAAGAGGAATTAAACGCAGCCTTCCGCCCCAACACAAAGGCGGTGTTTGCGGAGACGCTCTCCAACCCCTCCCTCGACGTGCTGGATATTGAGAAGTTTGCGAAGGCCGCACATGCGCACGGCGTGCCGCTGATTGTGGATAACACCTTCCCCACCCCGATCAACTGCCGTCCCTTCGAATTTGGCGCGGATATTGTCACTCATTCCACCACGAAATATATGGATGGTCATGCCACCAGTGTCGGCGGCGCGATCATTGACAGCGGCAATTTCGACTGGACGCAGAACGATAAGTTCCCCGGCCTCACCACGCCGGATGAGAGCTATCATGGCGTGACCTACACGGAGCGCTTTGGCAAAGGCGCTTATATTACCAAGGCCACCGCACAGCTCATGCGCGACCTCGGCTCCATCCCCTCCCCACACAATGCGTTCCTGCTGGGGATCGGGCTGGAAACGCTCTTCCTGCGTGTGCAGCGGCACTGTGAAAATGCGCAGAAGGTGGCGGAATTCCTGGAGGAGAACGAAAAGGTCGCATGGGTCAACTACCCGGGTCTTCCGAGCAACAAGGGTTTTGCGCTCGCGCAGAAATATATGCCGCACGGCACGAGCGGCGTGGTCTCCTTCGGCGTAAAGGGCGGCAGGGAAGCCGCAACCCGCTTCATGGATCATTTGGAGCTTGCCGCCATCGTCACCCATGTGGCGGACGCGCGCACCTGTGTGCTGCACCCCGCGAGCACGACGCACCGCCAGCTCACCGACGAGCAGCTTGATGCGGCGGGCGTGGGGCCGGATCTAATCCGGCTATCCGTGGGCATTGAGTATGTCGACGATATCATCGCGGATCTCCGGCAGGCGCTGGAGCAGGCATAACACGGTTGTGAAAGAAAGCACCGTTTCTATCAGCCGGATAGAAACGGTGCTTCTGGTATGAGAGGCTGCTGCAACATGCGTTTGCAGCAGCCTCTTCGTGTTTTTTCTATGATTCAGAGTTTTAGCCTTTTCTATCAAACAGCCCCTTGAACCAGGCGACAACGCCGGATTCCTCCTGCGCCGGTGCCTGTGCCGGCTGTTGGCTTTCTGCCTTGATGCCATCTGTTTTCAGAATGAATTTTACATCTGTATCCATTCCATCCGCGGCCTGCGTATAAAGGCCGTACTCCTTGGAGAGATTGAGCCATGCCTGCACGCGCCCGAGTAGGGAGGAGGCCGCGTCGGCCGCATCGGTGTATTTGGAGAGCAGGCCTTGCTGCTCGATTTGATCGAGCGTTTTTACAATGCCGGAAGCCGTGCTGAGCGTTTCCGGCTGCGCCGCATTTTGCAGCGCCTTCATGATCTCGCTGCCGGAGGAGAGATCCGCCTGGATGCGCATCAGAGCGGCGACTGTTTTCGGCATGTTTTCAAGAGAAGCGCGCACGGCTGGATCATTGAGGTCGCCCGAGAGGGATTCGAGGATTGGGGCTGCATCCTTCAAATCCTGCGCAAGCGTGGGCAGCATCTTTGCGAATGCCTTTAGATGTGGGTTGGAGGCCGCCTGCATCACCTGTGCCAGCAGAGTGAGCTGGCCTGCGTTTGCCTCAAAATCCTGTTTCATCTGCATGAGCTGCTTTGCGGTTTTTTGCAGGTACTGCATGGTGCTTGTATCAGAGAGCAGATCGTTGAGGGAGGCGAGCTGATCCTTGTTTTTGGCAAGCTCGCCCGCCAGCGTTTGCAAATCCGGCAGAACGCCGGTGGCAAAGGTCAACAGGCTTTCCACCCGGTCAGGGCCGATTTGCTCCACTCTAGTACTCAGCGCCTCAGCTTCTTTGAGCAGTGCGGAAAGCTTCTTGGTGACGGAATCGGCAATCTCATCTTTCTGGGCAAGCTCCTTGCGGATCGTTTTCTGCACCGTGGTGACGATCAGGCGGGTGGGGGAGGCGAGCAGCACGCCGACGGAGCCTTTTTCTACCTTTGGCAGGAGCGTATCTTTCAGCTTTGCCGCGGTCTGGTCGTTTCGAGCGGCAATTTCGATGCAATCCTGAACGGTTTGCCGGTTCCCCTTTGCAATGGCGCCGTTGGCGGCGATCAGATCGTTTGCACTGGCATCGAGGATCGCCTGCACGCGTTGCGCGGAAACCCCTGTTTTTTCCGCCGCGATCTCCATGGCCTTTTTATCCACCAGCGCATCGACCATCACGCGGATATCATCCTCTGTGAGTGTGATGCCCTGCTTTTTGAGGGAATCAAGCAGGGAAGAAACCTCTTTGAGCAGCTTGACGGCATCCGTGCTGCTGCCCATCAGCTCGGTGAGGGTTTGAAGCTCCTCCTGGGAGGAGGCGAGCTTGCTCAGTAACCCGCTGGAGGAATCCAGCACACCGCTGAGGCTGTCGAGATTCCCCGCCGCGGAAAGGATCTGATCGAGCGGCTCCAAATCGATCGATTGCAGGGCAACAACATCGATGAGCAGCTTCTGAATATTTTTGATCAGGCTGCTGTCAAGCAGCTGATTTGCGCAGGAGAGGAGCTTTGTGTCCCCTAGCAGCTGCGTAAGCTCCGCGGCGTCCGCATCCTTGGCAAGCTTGCCGACCAGGGCAAGATTCTCTTTGGTAAAATACTGCGGAAGAAGATCAAGCAGTGCTTTCTCTTTCTCATAGATAGAGGTGAGCTCTTCCATGAGTGAGCGCATCTCCCGCATATTGTCGCCGTCGGTTAACAGGGAGCGCAGCACATGATCTGGGTCGAGCTGCTCCACCGCATTTTGCATATCGTTCAGGGCATACAGGCTCTTTTTGATTTCGCTGAGCTGGCCGGAGGCCTTGCTCAAATCAAGAGCGGGAATGTCGGTCGTCATGGCAAAATACATATTATCCAGCTCAAAATCCTTAACGTCTGCCGTTAGAGTAAAGGTTTCCGGGAAAGTGAGGCTTTTGAGCTCCTCTATGGGCATGGAGGCAAGATCCAGGCTGTCATGAAGGCCTGGCAGGGCGATGAATACGGCAAGCTGCTTGCTGCCGTCGCCCAGGGTAGCGCCATTTTCCATCTTGATATTTTGGAACTTCTCTTCCGGAAGGAGCATGCCGCCCAACGCGGCGACCGGTGTATAGATGACGGCCTCCCGCCCATTGATATTGACGGTATGCGGCTGGGTGTTTTTCATCTGGATTTCAATCTTCACCTTGCCGCTCTTACCCGCAAGATCCGAAGGCTCAATCTCGGCGCCGTCCAGATAGTAGCGGATCGAGATATCGACGGGCAGATCCTTTTGAGATTCGCCTTTATAATAGAGATCGGTGGAATCCATGTTCCAAGCGATCTGATTTCCTTTTTGCACAGGTTTTACATCGCTTTTGATATTTTGAATTCCGTCTAGATCGCTCTGGTCGGCCACCTGCACGCCTGCCTGCTCCGTATGGAGCCAATCTGTCACAATTTTTTTAGAAACGTTACCTTTTGCATCCATTGTAACATAGACCGTTTCAGATTTGCGGGTTTTTCCAGTATAGGGGGCATACGTTTGTAGACCTTGCCGCTCTATGGCAGGGGGCTGCGTCGTGTCGTTTGTGCTTTCCTCCGGCTGCCCCTGCGCGCTGCATGCGCTCATCAGGAGGATGGAGGGTACGAGCACGACACAGGTTAATTTTTGTATCAGATGCTTTGTTTTCATGGGAATCGCCACTCCTTTCATGGCTTGCAGCCATATGCAAAATCACTTCGTTTTTTTTGATTCGGATTGATTGCCGCCAGAAGAATCGACTGGCGAGGGCCGGCCGTTTGCTTTTTTGCTGCGGCCATTTGGCTTTGTGCCACTCCAGCTGAGGCTGGTTTTGGAGATGATCCTTTCGCAAACAAGCAGCAAAGGCGTCAGGAAGAAGAAAATGACAATTGCACTGATCACCGAGCCGCGAGCGAGCATAGAGCAAATGCTCTTGATCATTTCGATGTTGCAGGTCAGATACACACCGAAGGTGGCGCAGAAGAAAACCAGCGCGCTCGACATAATGGAGCGGTCGGCGGCATTGGCTGCAATGCGCATGGCATTCATGCGGTCGTGCCCGCGTTGCAGTTCCTCCCGGAAGCGAGTGGTCAACAGGATGGCATAGTCCACCGTTGCACCCAGCTGCACACAGCTGATCACGGTAGGTGCAATGAAGGGGATGACGGTGCCGGTAAAAAAGGGAATCGCCTCGTTGATGAAAATAGCGAGCTCAATGCTGCCTACGACGACGATGGGGATCGTGAGCGATTTAAAACAGATCGCAACGATGATAAAGATCGCCAGCGTGGAAAGGATGCTGGTAACGATAAAATCCTTATCCGCGATTGTGGTCAAATCCTTTGTCAGCGGGCCTTCGCCCGTAATCATACCGCCGCTGTCATAGGATTTAACGATTGCCGTCATCTCATCAATCTGTTCGTTTTCTTCCTCGGTGGCGGCGCTGAAGCTTGAGTTGATCATGAGCAGCTGCTTGCCGTCTTTTTTGCAAATCTCCTTGATTTCCTCCGGAACAAAGGAATCTTCGATCGCGGGGCCCAGGAATTTATTATAGGAAAGAACCGTTTCGATTCCATCCACTTGCTCCAGCTTTGCCGACATTTCGGTTAGCTTGCTGGCGGGAAGGGTATCGTCAACAATCACAAAGTGCGTCGTTGCCATATTGAACGCATCCTTCATCTTGTTGAGTGATACGATGGAGGGAAGATCCTGCGGCAGCCCGCGGTCGATGTTATAATATTTTGTTACATTATTTTGGCCGATGCAGGCAGGAATTGCAATGAGAAGCCCAACTGCGATTAGCACACGGCGGTGCTTGAGAATGAAACTGTTCATTCTATTAAAGCTTGGGATCAGGCTCCTGTGCGTGAATCGGTGAATTGGTTTATCAAATGCAAGAATCAAAGCAGGCAGGACGATGACAACCGTGATAACGCCGAGCACGACTCCCTTTGCCATGACGAGGCCGATATCACGGCCGAGGGTCAGCCGCATGAAGCACAGCGCCAGGAAGCCGAAGATCGTGGTAAGCGAGCTGCCTGACAGGGAGAGGAAGGTATTTGATACGGCGCGCGCCATGGCGTCCCGGTGGTCGCCGCCTTTTTCACGCTCCTCTTCATACCGATCCACGAGGAAAACCGAGTAGTCCATCGTAACACCCAATTGAAGAATGGCGGCGATGCACTGTGTGATATAGGAAATCTGGCCGAAGAAAATATTCGTGCCAAAGTTATAGACAACCGCCAGGCTCAGCCCCAATAACAATACCCACGGGAGAATCCAGGATTTTAGCGAGAGCGTCATGGCAACCATGGCAAGCGCGATGGCGATGGCAATGTAGATGGGCGCTTCGCTATCGGCCAATTCTTTCGTATCCAGTGATATCGTGGAAAGGCCGCTTAAAAAGCACTGCTTGTTCATCAGGCTTCGGATTTCACCGATGGCCTTCATCGTCTCCTCCGATGCACTGGAGTGGTCGTATTGGACGAGCATCATGGTGGCGTTTGTTTTTTGGCTGTAAAAAACGTTTTTAATTTCATCCGGAAGGATATCCTCCGGCACGCCGATGTCGAGAATATCATCGATCCAGGTGACCTGATGCACTCCTTCCACCTTCGACACTTTTTCCTTTAGGGCGGCAACGTCCTTGGCGGGCATATTCTCCACGATCAGGACGGTGCTTGCGGAATTGTGAAAGGTTTCGTCCAGCACCTGCTGGCCTTTTACCGAATCAAGGTCATCCGGCAGATAAGAGAGAATATCATAATTGACATATGTGTTCAAATAGCCGATTGCACTGGGGATCAGCAATAGAAAGGCAATCACAAGAATCAGCTTTGTGTGATGGGTCAGCCACCGCGAAAACCGGTCGATCATGCGGCAACACCTCGTTTTCTATACAAAATCAAGTTAACGAATCATTCTGCGTATGGCGTCATAGAGCGCCGGCTTTATTTCAGAAAGCTTGTAGGGCTTTTGGTACAAAATAGCGTCGCTGCAAACGGAGCCGGTCATTTCGATGATGATGTAAAGCGTCTGCTCTGCCTGTTCGCGTGACTTGCCCCGCTGCATCAGGCGCTCTATCACAGAGTCTACTATCGGGCCAAGCTCGCCATCCCTCAAATATTCCATAACGGAAAGGCTGGCGGATAACTTTTTGTGGATCAGCAGCACCAGATCATGGTTTTTCTCAAGAGAATCGATGAGCCGGGAGGCGAAAAAAAGAATGCCCTCTTCCAACTCAGGCTGCTCAGTTTGATATTTTTCTCCAAGCTCCCGCAGGGCCGCACGAACGAGCACGGTGCTTTTATACAGAACGATCTGGTCAAGCAGATCATATTTATCATGGAAATAGAGGTAGAAGGTGCCCTTTGCCACGCCTGCCTTTTTAACTACTTCGTCAATTGCGGTAGCGTGCACGCCTTTGCTAACAAAGAGATTATAGGCTTCCTCAATCATTCGAATACGCTTTGCGCTTTTTTTATTCTCCAATGCCGGTTTTGATGTTCCCTGGGTTTCCACATTTTTTCCTCCTTCCAAGGGCCGCCGTTCTAATAGCGCTTCATTTGAATCGCGTTCATTATTTCTAGATAAAACAGCTTTAAAACCGTATATAATAAATGATAAACAACGCAGTCCAATCCTCCTTTCACACAATAATCATCATATGCGCGGTAGCTCCAGCGCTTCCAATAGGGCTGTAGGTGGCGTTTTCGTGGTTGCCTTTGCTCAAAAAAGTGTGGTGTTGCAGCAAAGGCATTCTTTTTCCAACAATCAGGAATGACGAATCGTCATTTATCTTTTCAAGAGGCAACGATAACACTAAACTGACGAATCGTCAATCTTTTAAACGAGATATTCACAAAAATTTAATATGATATATTAGAAATAAGATGGCATTGTAAATAGAATAAAAATATGATATGATTTTTTGTATCATCTGCTTGGAAGGAAGGCTGTTCTATGACAATTGGATTCATTGGCGGCGGCAATATGGCTGGCGCAATCATCAAAGGCCTGCTCGCTGCTTCCCTTTACCGTCCGGAGGAGGTTTTCGTGACGGATATTACACTGGAGCGCTCCAAAGACTGTGCGAAACGGCTTGGCGTGGCAGCAGCGGATACTGCCGAAGCGCTCATTGAGCATGCCGACACAGTGGTGCTGGCTGTGAAGCCCGGGGTGTTCCCTTCCTTGTTGCCGAGCATTGCCCCCTACTTGCAAGAAAAAAATCCGCTGGTGATTTCCATCGCGGCTGGAAAAACGCTTGGTTTTATTGAAGAAGTACTTGGCTTTTCACCCGCGCTTGTGCGGGTGATGCCCAATATTAACGCGAAGGTAGGGGCGGCAATGAGCGCATTCTGTGCGAATCAGCAGGTAACACAGGAGCAAAAAAAGCTTGTGGCGCGTTTGTTTTATGCCATTGGGCAGGTCAAAGAGCTTGATGAGGCATTTTTTCCTCTGTTTGGCGTAATTGCAGGCAGTGCGCCCGCGTTTGCCTATCTCTTCATCGATTCACTGGCCCGTGCGGCGGTAAAGAATGGGATGCAGAAACAAGTGGCTTTGGAAATTGCGGCGCAGACGGTTCTAGGCAGTGCAAAGCTGATTTTGGAGGGCGGAGAGCATCCGTGGGCGCTGATTGATCAAGTTTGTTCCCCGGGCGGCACAACGATTGAGGGGATTGCTGCATTGCAGGACGCCGGGTTTGAAGCAGGGGTACGAAAATCGGTTGACGCAGCGCTGGAGAAGGATCGGAGGCTATAAGGCCGCAGAAGAAGAAAAAACACTGCGCTGTGCTTTTTTCCATGTGATTGGTTGGTTTGCTTCCCCCTCTAGTCGCGGCAAAGGCAGTAAGGGTTGGTTATTTTTTATACGCATTTGGCAGCAAGCGTGAAAAACGGGCATATGATGAGAATTGCCCCCATCTGCGTGAAGAGACGCTTTATCGGCTTACTTTAATGTGATAAGGGAAGTATAATGGCCTTCCTTTAGAACGTTTGACTACAAATCCATGGCATTTTTCTATATATTGCACAAAAAACGCAATATGCAATTTACACAAACATCAGACCTTGAAAACGGTTTCGCTTGGGATACAAGCTGAATTTTCGCAAAATGGTCTATAACTCGCCATAAGTCGTTGACGGAGACAAGTTTTGTGATATAATATGTAGCGAAGCAGACATGAAATTTGATTGTGTGGGAGATATATCATTATGTATGTGAAAGACGTAACGGTTCAGAATCAGGTCGGCCTGCACGCTCGTCCGGCAACCTTTTTTATCCAGAAGGCAAATGAGTACAAATCCTCCATTTGGGTGGAAAAAGAGGAGCGCCGCGTGAATGCAAAGAGCTTGCTTGGCGTTCTTTCCCTCGGCATTATGGGCGGAACGAATATCCGGATCATTGCCGGCGGCCCCGATGAGGAGCAGGCGGTGGAAGGGCTGATCAAGCTTGTGGAATCTGGTTTCGCGGAGTAATCTTTCGGAGAAAACCGACCGTTTTCTTTCAGCCCTGTCTAGGATGGGCGCCTGTTTTTAGGCGTGGACAGGCTCGAAAAGTGCATGAATGAAAAAACAAAGGCTCTGTTTGGCAAAAGCAGAGCCTTTGTTTTTTATTCTATTATTAAAAAACAAAATACACAGGCTATGGATGCGGCCTGCGCATTTGGTGATATGGAATTCTGGCCACCCTGACTCACACAAGGGGAAGCGCCCCCTATTCTCCCTGCTCTTCCGGGTTGCTTTCCTCCTGTTTATGGGCTTTGCTCGCTTCCTCTTCCTGCTGGAGACGTTCCTCTTTTTTCTCCTTACAATAATCAAGCAGCTGGCTGCTGAGCATTGTGTTTAAAGCGGCCTCAAAGGAGAGCAGAGCAATCAGCGTTAGCGCGATGCTGCTCTCATCTGTCACACCCTGGTCCTTGCACTGGTGCTCGATTCTGGAAAGTTTCTCTTCGATATCCTTCCGGTAGGCCTTTTCATAGCCGCCAACAAGGTCATAAAATATGCCGTACATGTTGTCGAGCTGCTCGGTATTTTCAATATGGGAGGTGAAACGTTTGATTTCCGGCATCGGCAGATTCTGCTTGAGCAAAAAGATATAAATCAGCGTAATGATATGGCGGCGGTTGTAGCGTTTGTTTTCCGGGCGGGGGAGCACACCCTCCTTGCTATAGTTGTTAATCATCGTGTTAGTGAAAACGCTCTCATCCTTGCGGCGCAGGCTCGGCCCCATTTCCTGCTCCAGCAAGGAAGTCACCTGCTCCATATAGAGATCTATTTTGGGGATATCTCCGGAAGAGAGCAGCTTGAAATCCGCCAACTCCTGAGCACGGCGCAGTGTTTCATCTTTTAGATCGGACATTCTAAAAACCTCCATCTATATTGCACGTCAAACGTTATTTACAGCTTTATTATACGGCTTTTTATACTGCATAGCAAGCATAAAAATAAAACGCCTGGAAAACCTCTTCCCAGGCGTTTGGTTCCGAATCATAAAAAGACGGGTAACAATAACCTTTATCGAATAACGCTCACTGCCACATCCGGCGTGTCGGTGATAATACCATCTGATCCCCACTCGCTGCATAGACGCATGGCTTCCTCCAGATTGACTGTCCATGGGTTTACAATGATTCCAGATTTATGACAATCATCTAAATAATCCTCGTCTACATAGGCGATCAGGGGATGCAGGGCGTCGGCATGGATTTGTTTTGCATAAGCGATTGGATCGTCATAAACCTGCTCGATCACGGGGGAATCAGGGGAATATAAGAAGCCAGTGCGAGTGTTTGGGTCAATTTCCTTCGCTTCCACCAGCAGGCGCGGATCAAAGCTTGAAATGATTAAACGATCAAAAAGATGATGCGCCTTGACGCACGCAATCGTTTTGCGGACGATATCTTTTTCTCCGGATTTTGGGCTTTTAATCTCCACGTTGATGATGGAAAACGGATCCGCAATCTCCAAAAATTCATGCAAAGTGGGGATTTTCGTTCCTGCAAAATCAGGGGAAAAATAGGAGCCAAAATCAAATTTTTTGAGCTCTTCCAGCGTGTAGTCGGAGATGTTGCCCTTGCCATCGGAGGTTTCATCGATGGTGTAGTTGTGGCAGATGACCAGTTCTCCATCCTTTGTTAGATGGACGTCGTTTTCCACGCCATCCGCTCCGAGCTCGATTGCCTTGAGGAATGCGGGGATCGTATTCTGCGGCGCGTGCTTGTTTGCGCCGCGGTGCGCGAGGATCTTTGTCATAAAAAATCTCTCCTGTCCTTTGATATCGGTAAAGAAATGAATGCTCCGTGCCTATTATACCTGATACCATCTGTTTTGTTAAGCGGGAAAGTTGAATTTCCGGCGCAAATGCTTGCCTTTTTTCCCACTCCGTTTTATCATAATCGTTGTGTTTTGATAACGGGGGGCAGTGCAAAGAATCGATCTTTCAAAAGCCCCATTATGAAAGGAGGATCATATAATGGATGCTTTTTCCTGCGCTGCTTGCCCGCGCCGCTGCGGCGCCTTACGGAAACCGGCGCAGCCCTCTGGAGGATTTTGCGGGATGCCGGCCGGGTTTGTGGTTGCGCGGGCGGCTCTGCATCAGTGGGAGGAGCCTTGCATTAGTGGGCAACACGGTTCTGGAACCGTGTTTTTCTCCGGCTGCTCGCTGCGCTGTGTTTATTGCCAAAACCAGCAGATCAGCCTCGGCCGCTATGGAGCGCTGGTGACGGAGGAGAACTTGCTGCGGATGTTTGACCGGCTGATTGAGCAGGGCGCGCATAACCTGAATCTAGTTAATCCAACCCACTATGCGCCGATGCTTGCAAAGGCTCTGAAAAAATACTGTTCGCCTGTGCCGGTTATCTATAATTCAGGGGGATATGAGCGGGTAGAAATGCTCAAGGCCCTGGAGGGGCTCGTTGATATTTATTTGCCAGATCTGAAATATGTGGACAGTGCGGTTTCGCTGCGTTATTCCGGTGCGGCAGATTATTTTGACTATGCTTCGAAGGCGATCTTAGAAATGAGCAGGCAGGTAGGGAAAGCGACCTTTGATGAAAATGGAGTGATGAAAAAAGGGCTGATCGTCCGGCATTTGATCCTGCCGCGCAATACGGCGCAGTCCATCAAGGCGCTTACATGGATTCATGAAAACCTGCCGGAGGGGACGCTCGTCAGCCTGATGTGCCAGTATACGCCGTGCGGGGAGCTTGATGCTTTTCCGGAGCTGACCCGACGAATTACGCATAGGGAATATGATAAAGTGGTGGATCAAATGCTGGAGCTGGGCTTGACCGGCGGATATTTGCAGGAATTATCCTCGGCAAAAGAGGAGTATATTCCGCCTTTTGATCTCAGCGGAGTGATTATATAGTATCAAAAACCGCATCAAGATTATATACTGAAATTAATAAAAGAATTGGAAACTTTAATTTGAGGAAACTATTGACATGAGATGTGTAGAGTGCTATGATGGGTATCGCAAAAGAGAGAAGAACTGATAGGCCGATTGAAAAGAGAGGGAGGATGATTATGTCACTGGATAAAGTGCCGCTGATTCAATACGGCAAGGCGGAGGATATCATCAATTCTGTTACCCATGCAGTGGGTGCGGTGTTTGGTGTTGTCGTGCTCATTTTGTGCACGGTGCGTTCAGCAAAGCTAGGCTCGGCGATGGGCGTGGTCAGTTCCGTAATTTACGGTGTGTCGATGATTCTCCTATATTTCTGCTCGGCACTCTACCACGGCTTGCCGGCGGGGAATGCAAAACGGTTTATGCGCATCGTTGACCATGCGGTGATCTATTTGCTGATCGCGGGCACAATCACGCCCTGCGTGCTGATCGCGCTGCGCTCCGAGAGCAATGTGGCGGGATGGGTGATGTTTGGCGTCACCTGGGGCTGCGCGCTGCTGGGGATTATTCTAACACTGATCGATTTTGAAAAATTTAAGGTCATGGAAATGGTGCTCTATATCGCCATCGGCTGGACGCTGCTGTTCGTGGTAAAGCCCCTGTTTCACGCGCTGAGCACGGCGGGCGTTGTGCTGGTGATCCTGGGCGGCGCGGTGTATACGGTCGGTGCGATTATCTATGGCTTTGGCAAGAAGGTCAAGTATTTCCATGCGCTGTTCCATATCTTTGTGCTGGCGGGCAGCACGCTGCATTTCGTGGCGGTTTATTGGTATGTGCTGCCGCTGGCGAAATAAGCAGAGCGAAGATTTTTACAACAACATTTCCTTTATCTCCTTTTGATGAAGTTCACACACAAACGGAAGGCGGCAGGTGCGTTGTGCATCTGCCGCCTTCCGGTTATTTATAATTGATCATAAAATGTGCATAAAAATAATATCAATTTCTTGTAGATTATAACTGTTTAACGAATCAGGGAAAAGTTGTAATATAATACTATAGATTGTAAAGAAGGGGGAATCTATGCATGTCAATATTGAAGGTTTGTAGAATGATTTTACAATAAAAGGGAGAATTAAAAAATGAAGAAGTGGATTCGTGTTCTGGTTAGTGTTTTTTTGCTGGGAAACATTCTGTGTTCAAGCGGCGTGTGGGCCATTCAAGAACCGGAAATAGGGATAGGTTCTGATACATATGATACATTTCATCGAGAGATCGAACAGAAGATTAAGGGAATTTATTGCCGATACTCCTCTGAGGCGGCATCTATCCGTGCTGAAATGGGCGGCAATGTGAAAGCGCGGAGCGTATTCTCTGATGGAATGCAGCAGGATATGCGATCGCTGGATCAGAAAATGCAAATCGTGCAGACAAACTATGAAGATGAAATGAAAGAGATGTTGGAGTCTTACGGCGCTGTTTGGATAAAGGACGACTCGCCTGCATTGTTTTCGTCAGATGCCGGCCAGATGCAGACGGATTCCAACGTTGCTTATTTTTCAAATACAAAGGAATTCTGTTATATTGCCGCTTTTTATGCTACGACCTTTTTAAATGATATGTGGGGAGATTATGATCTGGTTTCCATGGAGATGAAGGATGAGAATGGATGGAGCTGGAATAAAATATCTGTCACAGCATATTTTAATAATTATACGATGTCGGATTCCACTATGACGGAAATGGGTGAGGCGAATCAATATCATATCGTTTCTGGAACACATGTGTCCGCGCGGACTGATTTTTGGAATGGCTGTATTTTTAATGTAAGAGATCAAACGACGGGGAATGCAATTTTGGGGAATACATATGGCCTTTCAGATTTGCTTTTGATCGGCTGGCTGCAAACAAGAGGCTCTAGCAGGGTTAATTATGTAAGAGCAGATTTTGAGCATAATTATAAATGGATTGTATTCAGCAGTGTCTCTGTTTCTTGAGCAGATATCAAGAATTTTAATTTGAATGTAACTTATAGTAAAGAGAGCATGCGGTGGTCCCGCACTGCGGGCTCCAAGAGAGTTGAAGTTCCTGCATCTTAATAAATTTTACTAAATCACAAGTGGAAGAAAGGAGATAACAATTTGTATACAGAAATAAAGCTTTTAATCGCGGGATGCACTTTCGTTCTAAGTAGCGCAATTATGATTTGTGCTAGTATTACCGTAAACGGTTCTGGCTTTGATATTTTATCGTTGTTTTTAGGCGCTTTGGGAATTTTGTTTGTCATTATATCGCTTTCCCTGAATAAAAGAGATAATACTGAAGTTGATAATCGCAATGACCATCAAGATTTGCAAAAAAAATAAAATATAAGAAGATTTTTAGCGTGTCAATTTTCGTTTCGTATAAAACAGGGAAAAACATACAAGGAACCACAGGGGCAAGAAGCTCCCGGGAATGATTCTAAATAGGAGGACCACAGCAAAAAGCCAATTTAGAAAGTTGGCTGATATTCAAATCTGTTTCAGCGGTTTTGGCTGGATATTGATTGTCTCCATACAAAGGAGAAGGTGACTTGAATTGTTAAAGGAAATAAGAAAATTGGTCATCGGCGCTGTACTGACTCTGAGCGGCGCAATTATGATGACCAGCGAGGAAACCATTGCAGTCGTCGGTATGGTCATCGGTATCATCGGGTTGCTTTTTCTTCTGGTTTCTTTGTTTTCCGGCTCCAAGCTTGCATCTTATTACAAAGAGGATGATGGCACAGAGCAGGAATCGAAGCACGATACAAAGTGACAATTGATCGTAGAATGATAAACAGGCATCCCCGCAGGATCGGCTGACCCTGCGGGGATGCCTGTATCGTAAGGCGATCAGTCCGACTGCATTTACGGCCATATCTCCTCAGGGTCCACTCCGTACACCTGTACCACATCGAGATATTCGCTGTTGGCCAGATCCTTAACCGTGACAATCTTCCCGCCGTCGGAATCAAGGTCGAGCCCAGTGGATTGATAGGCTTCCCAAACAAGATGCGCGCACTGTGTGCCGCCGGGAGCCTCTTGGAATTTGGAGGTAAAAATGCCCGCTACCAGGTTATAGGGGATGCCTGCGAGATGTTCGTTTGCAAACGCGACGGCCTGAGCCGCCTTCTCCCGATATTCCGGCTTGGGGCGCAGCAGCATAAAGGTGGGCCAATCGCGCCACCCATTGGTGCTTTGATAGGTGGAATCCACGCCGAGTGAGATTGCCTCCAGCGTTTGCCCTGCGGCGGCGCTTGTAACAAGGGCGGCATGGCCGTGCCTCCAACCGAAGGAGTGCATGGAGCGGGTGAGAAGGATATCCCCATCTTTTATAGGCGCAAGCTGAAAGCCATAAATCCGACCGCCGGCCTCATCCGTCAGGCTTTCCTGAAAGGCGGTGAGGGAGTTTTGTTTGCATTCAATCCGTGGCGCACGGAAAAAATCTGCCTGGAATTGTTGGATTTTTTCTCTGCCATCCGGCAGCAGGAGCAGATCTTGCACGGCAGGCTTGCCAAGGCCGGTTTGCCGATAAAGGAGCTCATAATCCGAATCGGATAGAGAATCCTTCGCTAAAAGCGAGTTAAGATCTGTTTTGGCATAATCGGGCGATACATGGTCGCGCGGTTCCGCGGCAGCGTTTAGCAGAAAGTTCAGCAGGAAAAAGATGGTGATACAGGCAATCGGAATGAAGATCGCCTTTAAAATACGTTTGGTTCTTTTTTTCATCTTACTCATTGTTACAATTTGCACTCCGATATGAAAAAATAAATGGAAACACAAGGCCGCGCCGAGCGGGAACCGGCGTTTTCGGGAACCTATTATAGCACAGAATTCCAAGATGCAAAACGTTTTTCTTGCATCCTTCGATGCGGTCCGGTATAATCGAAGGCAGGCTACATATATGAATGTAAAATCTTCAGGATTGTGAGAGGAACAATGAAACAGAGATTGACGCAAGCTCCTTACGATAGAAAACAAGTGGGGCAAGACCTTTCTTCCGGCGGGATAGCGGCGATGTCTATGCTGCCCTTTGCGCTGGCATTCGGCGCACTGGCGGGGATTGGCATGCCCGCGGGGCTGATTGCAGCGGTGGGGGCGAGTCTCGTGACCGCGCTCGTACCAGGCCGCGTGCCCTATTTTGCTGGGCCGGTCTGCATTGTGTTTTTGGTGTTTTCCGCCTGCGCAGGGCGTTATGGGCTGCCGGCAGCGCTGACTGCCTCATTTTTTGCGGGTGTGCTGGTGTTTGCCGCGCTGCTGCTGCGTGCGGACAGGCTGCTGCGATTTATCCCCGCGCCGGTCGCGGGCGGATTTACCATTGGCACGGCGTTGGTCATGACGATTTTGCAGACAAACAATTATTTCGGCATCAATGCAACCGGCGTCAGCGCAGTGGATATGCTGCTCTCCTACCGCAGCTTTGGTTTTCATGCAAATTGGAGGACAGTGCTCTATGGCACAATCGTGCTGGTGCTGATGATTACCTATCCGCGTAAATTTAAAAAGCTTCACCGGAAAATACCGGCTCAATTTGTAAGCCTTGTCATCGCGCTGGGGTTGCACCTTTGCCTTGTTCCGTCCGCGGGGCAGTCACCGGTTCTGGAGGTGGGAGCCTTTTCCCACAAGCTGTCCTCCTCCGGGGGGCTGCTGTTCAATGGGTTTACAGTCGCGCCGGTAGGGGGCGTGGTTCTTTCCACCGCTGCGATTGCGCTTTCGATTCTGGTTTGTAGCGGCAGTGCATGGTCACAGGAACGCAAGTTATCCGTCAAAGCGATTGCGCTGGGTGTGGGGAATATGCTCCTGCCGCTCTTCGGCGGAATGCCGATGGGGGCGGCGCAGGAGCAGAAGGAACAAGCCACGCGCGTTGCTCCACTTTTTTCCAGCGTTTTGATGTTAGCCGCCGTTTTACTGCTGGGCGGTGTGTTTGAGCGAATTCCGCTGTCCGTCCTGGCGGTGATCTTAATTGTGACGATGTGGGAAAAGCTCGATTTCCAGGCGCTCAAAACCGTGTTCGGCGGCAAAAAGCCCATCCAAATTATCCTGTTTTTTCTGTGCGCCGCTGCAACGGTTTTTCTCGAACTGCCCTATGTGATGCTTCTGTTTGCTGTTGTAACAATTTGCTCAGCGCTGCGTATACGGAAAAAAAGGTGAAAACCTGATAAAATTCAGATTGCTTTATGAAACGGATTCTATTATAATGAATAGCAAATACAAGTGGAAAGGTGGTGAAAGGTTGATGCGTCCGGCGAAAGAGACAGCTTGGAATTTGGCCGTGCGAAACGATATATGCTGCAAGGAGCTGTTTCCGGGCAGCGATATCGTCCGCAGCTACACATTCAAAACAGCCGCGCCCAGGGGGCAGTCTGCCCTTTTGGCAAAATTGAACCATATGCTGACGGCAGTTTTTGCCGCAGCAGGGGAGAAGTCTGCCCTTTTTGCAGAAAAGCCGGATTGTTTTGAATGCCTTTCACCATATTTCGTCTGGGCCGCATAACCAGGCCCAAACGGAATGAATGGTACCCTGTGCAGTCAAAACGATCTGCACAGGGTATTTTTATGCCCAAATTCGATTGTTCTAAGGATGCGTTGCATATTGAATAAAAAATGTTCACTAAGCTGAGAAAAAGCATGGTTTTGCGTCTTGAGACGCAAAATGAGGGCTATATTGTACGGCCCTCAAGTGGTTTTGGGGGTCTGTTGAAAAATCTTACATGTTGCAACAGCCCCAGGGAAGGAATGATTTTCATATGATTTTAAAATATAGCCAAACGATGCGCATGGCGATGCGCGCCCAGACGAACGGCGGCATTTTCTATCTGCTCCCGAATATAGCCGTCCGGCTCGTGCATTTGATCCCGCTGCTATTCCTTTGGTCCGTTTTATCAAGGAGCGGCGTAGAAACCGGCATGACGCTGAAGCAGATGCTTTCCTATACCTATCTCAATGCGATATTGGCCGATTTATTGGTGGTGCAAACCTTTGCATCGAGCTGGTGCTATGAAGGGGAGCTACACAGGCTCTATCTCCGCCCGACCCCTATTTTTGGCGGGATCGTGGCGGAAACGGTAGGCGGATGGATCCCGATGCTGCTTTTCTTCTCCCTTCCGCTGCTGTGCGCCGCGCCGTTTTTGGGGATTTCGGTTTTGCCGGCAAGCCCTTGGTTTTTTCCCAGCCTGCTGCTCTGTATCTCACTCGGGTTTGCGATTGACTTTCTGTTTGCCTGTGTGGCGATTGAGCTGCGCGGCATCTCCTGGCTTGCCCATGTGATTCGCACAGCGATCGTGGCGCTTTTCTCCGGCACTGTGCTGCCCTTTCGGTTGCTGCCGTTTGGGTTAGCGCGTGTGTTTGAACTACAGCCCTTCGGCAGCCTCGGCGGTGCGCCGCTGGCATTGTTTGTCGGCACGGCACGGCCTGAGCGCATTCTGTTGGCACAGGTGTTCTGGAACCTGACGCTCTGGCCCGCGGCTATTTTATGGTTTTGCAGATCACGAGAGAGGCTGGTGAGCTTTGGTGGATAGGCAGAAAATATCCCTCAAACAATTTTTATCGCTGTATGTGCTGTATGCCAAAATGGATTTTGCCTGGCTACTGCGGGACCGAGTGTTTGCGTCCCTTGCAATCCTGTCGGACGTGATATCCAATCTCTCCTCGATCGCGGGCATATTTCTGCTGGCATGGAAATTTGGAGGGATCGGCGGAATGAGCCGGTATGAAATTCTATTTATGCTCGGATACACCTCCCTGATGACGGGGATTTATCAGGTGTTTTGCTCCAGCAATAACGTTGGGCATATCAGCCGCCGGATCGGGCGCGGCCAGGTGGATCACATGCTGATGCAACCGCTCCCCTTGCCGGTGCAGCTAATGACAGAGGGCTTCATCCCGTTTTCAGGGAGCAGCAACCTGGTTTCCGGCGCGGCGCTTCTCTGCATTGCCGTTGCAAAGCTCGGCATCCGGCCGCCGTGGTGGTGGGCGCTGGCGCTTGCCGGGCATTTGGCCGCTACGGTTGCGATCCTGGTTGCCTCCTCTTACCTTGCCTCTAGCGTGGCCTTTTACGCGCCTGCCCAAGCGGAGGAAATTTCAACTTATGTAATCGATGCGCAATGCAGCCTGGCGCAATTCCCACTCTCCGGCATGCCGCTTGCGTTGAAAGCGCCTCTGCTGACGGTGTTTCCCGCGGGGCTGCTGGGCTGGTTTCCATCGCTTGCACTGCTTGGAAAACCGCCGTTCGACCTGCCGGGCTATTACCCCGCAATCATTGCGGTGGCGCTCGCCGCATGCGCGGCTTACTTTTTCAGGAAAGGATTGCATTACTATGTTAAAAAAGGGATCAACCGCTACCTCGCCATCGGACATCGCCGTTGACGTGCGGTCTGTTGTGAAGGTGTTTACCCAATCCCAGCGGGAGAATGCCGGGAACGGCGTGCTGAAAAGGCTCGCAAGGCCTGAGAAAAAGCGCGTGTATGCGCTTGATAATGTGACCTTCCAAATCCGGCGCGGCGAGTTCGTCGCCTATGCCGGGCCGAACGGGGCGGGCAAGAGCACAACGATGAAGTTACTCTGTGGCATGCTTTTGCCAACGGATGGGAAAGTCTCCGTGCTCGGCCTGTCGCCTGAAAAAAACCGGATTTCGCTCATGAAGAGGCTCGGCGTGCTGTTCGGCAACCGGACGGAGCTATGGTGGGATCACCCTGTTATGCAGAGCTTCGCGTGGAAAAAGGCCGTGTGGCAGATTCCGGAGAATGTCTATCGGCGGAATTTGGAGATGGCAATTGAGCTTTTGGATTTGAAAAATCTTTTAAAGACCTTTGCGCGGGAACTATCGCTCGGCCAACGGATGCGGGCGGATATCGCCATGATGCTCCTGCACGCCCCGGAGGTAATCCTACTGGATGAGCCAACGCTGGGGCTGGACGTCGTTGCCAAGCGGCAGATGATTGCATTTTTAAAAACGGTCAATCGGGAAAACGGCGTGACGATCATTGTGACCAGCCATGATATGGACGATCTGGAGGAGATGGCAGAGCGCATTCTGATGATTTCTGCGGGCAAGATTGCATATGACGGAGACTTTGATGGCCTGCGCGCCTTGACGGGCCGCCCTTCCCGACTCCGGCTAACGGTGGATAGCGTCTGCCCGCCCGACCTGCCCATTGGGCACCTTCTATCAGAGGAAAAGGGCGTTTGCGAATATGAATTGGATTTATCCTCTATACAGGTGCATGAATTGCTTGCACAGCTTTCAACGCTACACGGCATCCGGGATTTGGAAATCCAAAAAGCGCCGATCGAGCAGGTGATTGCGGAACTGTTCCGCGCCTGGCGGTAACGGCGCGGCAGCGGCCCCACTTTGCCTCTCATCCGCTATGACGGCGCACTGCGGGGCCGGGCTGCCACGTTCTGTCGAAAAAGGCGGCGGGCAGAGCGCTTTTTTCGGAACGGATGCCGTTTGCTTTCCGGTCGGAAATCGTGTATACTAAATAAAAAGGCAGATCCGGGCGGATGTTGTTCGGGGCGAAATCAAAGTCGCTCCCCATACGGGGAGCGTGGATTGAAATGGAGAAGGTTTTCTGGATGGGGCGGCAGGCGGCTTCCCCGCCCAAATGGCCCCAATGGAGAGGATGAGAATCAGATGATTTTAACAGTCGACATCGGCAACAGCAATATCACGATGGGGGTATATCGGGAGAATGATCTCCTATTCGTTGCCCGCCTTGCGACAGACCGTTCCCGCACGGGCGATCAATACGCGGTGGAGCTGAAATCCATTTTTGCGCTTTATGATGTGGTGCCGAAAGATTTTGAAGGCGCGATCATTAGCTCCGTTGTGCCGGAGCTGACTGCCGCCGTGCGCAAGGCCACGCAGATGGTCACGGGCCATGTGCCGCTTCTCGTTGGGCCGGGCCTGAAAACCGGGCTCAATATCCGCACGGATACGCCCGGTATCCTTGGCGCGGATCTGGTGGTGGGTGCGGTGGCCGCCATCCACACTTACGAGCTGCCTTGCCTTGTGATGGATTTGGGCACGGCAACAAAAATCAGCGTCCTTGATGAGCAAGGCACCTATCTTGGCTGCACGATTTCTGCGGGCGTTGGCATTTCACTGGATGCGCTTGCAACCCGCACTTCGCAGCTTCCGCACATTAGTATTGAGGCGCCGCATCATGTGATCGGCACGAACTCACCGGACTGCATGCAGTCCGGCACGGTGTTCGGCACCGCCGCCATGCTTGACGGCCTGTGCGATCGTATTGAGGAAGAGCTCGGCAGGTCGGTGAAAACGGTCGTAGCGACTGGGGGCCTTGCAAAGGAAATCGTTTCCAACTGTAAGCGGAAAGTCCTTTACAGAGAAAATCTGCTTTTGGAAGGGCTTAAGCTGATTTATGATAAAAACACGTCGAAAGGCGGCCGCGGCATGCAGCGTTGATTGCTGAAATTGCCACTTGACAGGAATTGATTGTAAGGTTAAAATACTTTACGAATTGATTCCAATGGAAAAAATCATATTTTAGCTTATTTTTCCGCAACACTGGTTTAAAAATTGCTTTTCAATATTTTTTTGCCAAATTTTGCGCTGCATCTTCCTTGGGGGAGAGCAGCAGCAAGGAGGAATATAAATTGAAAAAGAATACCCTTGCGAGGACGATGCGCCTCGCGCAGCTCGCCATGCTGATTGCCATCCAGGCGATCCTAACCTTCACCCCGTTGGGCTTTATCATGATTCCGCCGATCTCCATCACGATCATGCATATCCCCGTGATTATCGGCGCGGTGACGATGGGGCCGTTGTTCGGCGGGATTCTGGGTGCTTCCTTTGGCGTGATGTCAATGCTCAAGGCAACCTTTGCCGCTGCGAGCCCGGCGGATATTATCTTTTCCCCCTTTATCAGTGGAACGCCGGTGCAGTCGCTGATTCTGTGCGTCGTGCCGCGCATCCTGCTCGGTGTGATCGCCGCATGGCTGTTTATCGGCCTGAAGAAGCTCATTAAAAACGAAACAGCTTCGATCGGCCTGAGCGCTGGAATTGCCACGCTGTGCCACAGCGCGATGGTGCTCGGCCTGATGTGGTTTCTCTTCGATTCTCTTCCGCTCAAGGAAGTATTTGCCACGATGATGTCGCTCAATTGCCTTTTGGAGATCGCGATGGCTGTCGTCGTCGGCATGGCGGTATGCAAGCCGCTGCTGGTCTATCTCCGTAAGCAAAAGCTGATCCAAAAATAGGGGCTAAATCGGCCACGCACCCGGTTGGATATCCGAGATATCGCTTTTTGATGGATCGGCTGGCTAGCTGGGTATTATAAATAAGGAGAACACGCGCCGTAAATTTGCACTTTTGCATTTTATGGCGCGTTTTGCTTTTAATTGATATCAAAATCGTTTTAAGCGGAGCTATCAAACCAATTTGCCGGAGGGGGAACGGGGAGCCCGTCCGAAAAGGACGAACTCCCTACAGGCCAATCAGCTGGATTCAGTGTTTCTGAAAGGGTGGTTCGATACCGAAACGAAACCTGGCATCTTTTTTGAAATTACACCGGCACGGATTCCCTTCTGCACGATAAATCGCTACGTTTTTTAAGTCGTATATGACAGACCACACCGTATCTTTCCCTGTGCTTCTGTCGTATTGACATAAAAACCCGTCCTTTCCCGCTAAAAGCTCCTGTGCCGATTGGATTCCGATTTGCCCTCTCTTACGCTCCAGTGCATTTTTGAGCGTTTGATATCTTGTCTCTGCCTGCCAGTTATCAATTTCTGGGTTTGTAAACGAAGCCATCGCTTCCGAATGAAAGACATTGGTGGCGTAGACATAGGGGCGCCCTTCAGATGGCCGGATGATTTCTATTTTCTCTGCATTACACTCTACAACGGCAATCTCTCCTATGCGATCTGCTATCGTTAGCGTTTGGGCCGAGGCGATAGGAATTTCTTGAATGTAGTGAATCGCCTCGTTGGTTGATTTGCATTTTTCCAAGATGAACCGTAACAGCATCCCTGCATTGAGCCCTGGCTGAATGGCGTGAGGATAAACCGCGGTTAGGCCGACAGCAAGCCCTTGTTCGTTTATGCCGTCCTCCAGTTCGAGAAATGCTGTCGTATTTCCTGTAAATCCATAGGAATCAGCGTCAATATGATAAATGACATTTAAATTATATTTTTCTAGTTCAGTTAAAAAATCGCTGTTTCTTCCGAACAGAATCGTTTCATGATCTGCCACTGCAAAACATGAGCAATGGCAGGCGGGCGGCATGGCATACATGCTGAATAAAACAGCTTGGAGCATTTCAGCCTCACAATGCTGCCCATCCGCCAAGCCCTGGATTTCTTCTAATATTTCTGGAAAGTATTTTTGATAAACGGGAACACAAGCCAAAGCGAACGCCTTTCGCTCTTTCTTTATTGGAAAAGGAAGGTTGTTTAAAATAAAGTGGCCGTGCTTTTCCAAAAGGGACCCCCAATGAAACCCGATTTCGTAGTGTGTCCCTTTCAAATGTGCATGATACATGATTATTTCGCTCCTTCATCTGTTACAATAAAGAGCAGCCGGCAACTCTATTTCAAAGGATAATGGAATAAAAATTTTATGTCAATATCTGCTTTTGGATTTGGAATATCACCTCAAACTGTCCCTTAGAATGTATACTGATGAAAGTGAGGGGAGGTTGACGCGGCATATTGTAGAAAGGAAGTGGTTCTTGCCGCCTTGAAAAGCACGAAATAGATGGTATAATAACAATGAATAAGCATGCGTGCGGCTTTGCGCATACCTCAATTTTCAGGAGGAATCATCAATGGACAACACAGAGAACAAGAAATTTTATATCACCACGCCGATCTACTATCCGTCGGATAATTTGCACATCGGCCACGCTTACTGCTCCGTGATGGCGGATACCATGGCGCGGTATAAACGGATTCAGGGGTACGACGTGATGTTCCTCACCGGCACGGACGAGCACGGCCAGAAGATTGAGGAAAAGGCGAAGGCCGCGGGGATCACGCCGAAGCAGTATGTCGACCACGTTGTATCCGGGATCAAAGATCTTTGGAAGCTGATGGATATTTCCTATGATAAATTCATCCGCACGACGGACGATTATCATGAAAAGGCCGTTCAGAAAATCTTCAAGCAGCTCTATGACCAGGGCGATATCTACAAAGGCTCCTATGAGGGCTGGTACTGCACGCCCTGCGAATCCTTCTGGACGGAGACGCAGCTCGTCGACGGCAAGTGCCCGGACTGTGGGCGCGAGGTCAGGCGCACGTCCGAGGAGGCGTATTTCTTTCGCCTTTCCAAATATCAGGATCAATTGATCAAGCTTTTTGAGGAGCATCCGGAGTTTCTGGAGCCCGCCTCCCGCCGCAATGAGATGCTCAATAACTTTATCAAGCCCGGTCTGGAAGACCTGTGCGTGTCCCGCACGTCGTTTACCTGGGGCGTGCCGGTCACATTCGACCCGAAGCATATCGTCTACGTCTGGGTGGATGCGCTCTCCAACTATATCACCGCGCTTGGCTACGGCTCGGAGGATGATAGCCTCTATCAGAAATACTGGCCTGCGGATATCCATCTCGTCGGCAAGGAGATCGTGCGATTCCATACCATCATCTGGCCCGCCATGCTCATGGCGCTGAACCTGCCCCTCCCCAAGAAGGTGCTCGGCCACGGCTGGCTGATCCTGGAGGGCGGCAAGATGAGCAAGTCGAAGGGCAACGTCGTCGATCCGGTGGTGCTCTGCGAGCGCTACGGGGTGGATGCAATCCGCTACTTCCTCCTGCGCGATATCCCGTTCGGCTCGGACGGCACCTTCTCCAATGAAGCGCTCATCACGCGCATCAATTCCGACCTTGCCAACGATCTCGGCAACCTCGTCTCCCGCACGGTGGCGATGGTTAACAAATATTTCGGCGGCACGATCCCTACGGAACGCACGGCTGGGGAATTCGACGAAGACCTGATCGCGCTTGCAACTGCTACAAAGGCGAAGGTGGAGGCCTACGCGGATGAGATGCAGTTCTCCCAGGCGCTTACGGAGCTGTGGGCGCTCATTTCCCGGACGAATAAATATATCGATGAGACGGCCCCGTGGGTGCTCGCGAAGGATGAGGCGAACCGCGCCCGTCTGGCGGCTGTGATGTACAACCTCTGTGAGGCGATCCGGATTATTTCCATCCTCGTCTCCCCCTTCCTGCCGCACACCGCGCCGAAGATTCAGGCGCAGCTCGGCGCACCTGCGGCTGTGCTCTCCTGGGAGCAGGCGGGCGAGTGGGGCCTGCTGCCGGCTGGCTTTTCGGTGCAGAAGGGCGAGATCATCTTCCCACGCATTGATATCGCCAAGGAGCTCGCGGAGCTGGAGGCGCAGCAGAAGGCTGCCCGCGAGGCGAAGGAACAAGCACAGCAGAAGGCGGAGGGCGTCGCCCAGATTTCAATCGATGAGTTTGCAAAGGTCGAGCTGCGCGTGGCGGAAGTGAAGGATTGCGAGCCGGTCAAGCGCGCAAAGAAGCTGTTAAAGCTCACGCTGGATGACGGCAGCGGAACGCCGCGCACGGTAGCATCCGGCATTGCGCAGTGGTACAAGCCGGAGGATTTGATCGGGCATAAGGTGGTGCTGGTGGCAAACCTGAAGCCTGCGGTGCTCTGCGGCGTGGAGAGCCAGGGCATGATCCTTGCCGCGGACTGCGCAAAGGATGATGTGAAGGTGCTCTTTGTTGATAACATGCCAGCAGGGGCAAAAATCCGGTAAGAATTTCGGGCGGCGCAGGGCAGAAATGCATTGCGCCGCTCGTTTGATTCTGTTTATTGGGAGTGATGAAATGGAGATGGAGACGCTTTTCATCCGGGGAATTCCCGCCGTGGTGTGGGGAGAGTTGTCTCACCACGTATTAATCGCGGTGCATGGCAATCTTTCGCATAAGACGGATACCGTGATTCGGCTTCTGGCTGAGGCGGCAATACCGAAGGGCTTGCAGGTGCTCAGCCTCGATCTGCCGGAGCATGGAGACCGGCCAAAGGGAAACCCGCCCTGCAAAGCGTCAGCGGCGAAAGCAGACTTGGGGCTTGTGATGGAATATGCAAAATCCCGATGGCGAGAAATCAGCCTCTTTGCCTGTAGTATGGGGGCGTATTTCAGCCTGCTGGCATATCCGGACGAAACCATTCGCCAGTGCCTGTTTTTGTCCCCGGTTGTAGATATGAGGCGGCTGATTGAAAATATGCTTCGCTGGTCCAATCTCAGCCAGCAGCGGCTGGCTGCGGAGGGGGAGCTTGTGACGGCAGCCGGACAAACGCTATATTGGGACGATTACTGCTTCATCAAAGCACATCCTGTGACCCGATGGGAACCGCAGACGGAAATTCTATATGGCGAAAACGACGGTTTATGCGAACGGGCTGTGCTGGACGCGTTCGTCCAGCGCTTTGACTGCCGCTTGCAGGTGGTGAAGCAAGGGGAGCATTGGTTCCACACGCCGGAGCAGCTGGCGGTTTACCGGAACTGGTTGGAGAAACGGATCGAACCAGCTTCCAGTGAATACGATTTGAAAGGGGAGAGCGAATGCTGACGGAAACCTTTGACCGGTCGGAGGAGATCATTCGGCCAGAGATGATATACGGAAAACGGAAGAAGCTGTGCGATATCTGCATCATCACCTTCTCGCAGCATGTGATCGAATATGCGTTGCAAAAATATGACTGTAAAAAGGTCATATCGCTTGAAAGCACGGGGGGGTCTATCCCGATTTATATCATGACATATCAGGAAAAGGAGCTTGCCCTTTATCAGTCGATGATCGGCGCTCCCGCGGCGGGCGCCTGCCTGGAGGAGGCGCGTTGCCTGACGGGTGCATCTCACTATATCATGTTCGGCTCCTGCGGCTGCCTGCATGAGGAGATCACCGCCGGAAAGCTCATCGTTCCCACACAGGCATATCGGGATGAGGGGCTTTCCTACCACTACGTGCCCGCTGGGGATTATCTGCCGCTCCCAAATGCCGGGCGGGTGGCCTCGTTTTTCGAGCGGAAGGGTATCCCGTTTGTCACCGGAAAAACCTGGACGACGGATGGGCTATACCGCGAAACGCGCGCGAATATGAGCAAGCGAAAGGCGGAGGGCTGCCTGACTGTCGAGATGGAGTGCGCGGGGCTTCAGGCGGTGTGTAGTTTCCGGGAGTTGCAATACTATGCCTTTCTCTTCGGCGGCGATCTGTTGGATGCTGCGGAGTGGGATGTTCGGATTCTGGGGAATCACAGGGAAAAAGATTGCCAGATCGAAGGCTTCCGCATTGCGCTGGAATTGGCGCACGCGCTATCAATGTTATTCAGTTTGGAATAAGGATGGTTTCATCGAATGGATTCACTGATTTTTGATTCGCCCGCGATGCAAACACCGCGTGTGACACTAAATTCACCTATCATCTTTGACTCTCATGCGCACTATGACGATCGCGCCTTTGACGGCGACCGTGAGGCGGTGCTTTCCACCCTGCCGGGGGCCGGGGTTTGCGGAGTCATTAACTGCGGCGTCGATATTCTCTCTTCCCAAAAAGCGCTTGCGCTCGCCGCACAGTATCCCTTTCTCTGGGCAGCGGTTGGCATCCACGGGCAGGAGGCGGGCCGGGCAAAGCCGGGCGATCTTAACCGCTTACTGCCACTTTTGGAGGAGCCGCGCGCGGTGGCACTCGGAGAAATCGGCCTCGATTACCACTATGATGACGGTGCGCCGCGCGAGGTGCAGCGGGAACTGCTCGAGCGGCAGCTCCAAATTGCCGTGGAGCGTGATATCCCGGTAATTTTGCACGACCGGGAGGCGCATGAGGATATGTGGAAGCTGTTGCAGCGATATAAGCCGCGCGGGGTGATGCACTGCTTCTCCGGCAGTGTGGAGATGGCGAGGGATCTGGTGGGCATCGGCATGTATATCGGCCTTGGCGGCGCAGTGACCTTCAAAAATGCGCGCCGTCCAATCGAGGTGGCGGCCTGGCTGCCGGAGGACAGGCTGCTCATCGAAACGGACGCCCCCTATATGACGCCCGCACCGTTTCGCGGCAAGCGCAATTCCTCGGCGCTCATTCCTTACACGGCGGAGAAAATCGCCCAGGTGCGCGGGATGACGCCGGAGCAGGTTTTGCGGATGACGAGAGAGAATGCGGAGCGATTGTTCGGCGTTGTTTGCCCGGCATGATGCATAGAACCGAGAGAACCAAATTGCTTTTTCACGCTTCAGCCGTAAATAATGGTGGCTGAAGCGTGATTTTTTCGACTGGAGGACTTACAACACACGATTTTCTGAAATGTTGACAGGATGATGTCAATATAATTACGCTAGAATAAAACATCATTTTCAGAAAACTGAAAAGACAAACCAGAAAGAAACAGCATGTCTGCGCAGGCCGGCTTCCAACAATTTGCATGCGACGCTCCTTGACTTTTTTCACAAATCTGGTATGATATCGAGGGAACAAATGTTTAGAGCCGCTGCGCTTAGGGAGGTCTGTGTATGGCACAGAAAAATTTGTTGGTAAAAGGTGCCCGTGAGCACAATCTGAAAAACGTTGACGTGGAAATTCCACGTGATGAATTAGTGGTTATTACGGGTCTTTCCGGATCAGGGAAAAGCTCGCTTGCTTTCGACACAATGTATGCTGAAGGGCAGCGGCGTTATGTGGAAAGTCTATCCAGCTATGCGCGACAGTTTTTGGGTCAGATGAGCAAACCTGACCTTGATTCAATTGACGGACTTTCCCCTGCAGTTTCAATCGATCAAAAAACAACGAGTAAAAATCCTCGTTCAACGGTTGGTACGGTAACGGAGATTTATGATTACCTCCGCCTATTATTCGCTCGTACCGGTGTTCCGCATTGTCCTGAATGTGGAAGAGAGATTAAAGCGCAAACGACCGACCAAGTAACTGATGATGTTTTGGCGTTGGGTGAAGGAAAGCGTGCGTTATTGATGGCGCCCGTGGTATCTGGCAAAAAAGGTGAATTCACTAAACTTTTCCAGGATTTGCAAAAAGAGGGTTTTTCCCGCGTTCGTATTGACGGGGAAGTCCAAAAACTTGGCGGTGAACCCATTGTATTAAATAAGAAGGTCAAGCATTTTATCGATGTAGTGGTTGATCGTGTTGTGCTAAAGCAAAGTGCTGCGGGACGTATTGCTCAAGCGGTTGAGATGGCGTGCAATTTAGCTGACGGTCGT